>Ga0156756_112_pt1 | contig 66512 bp, 58 predicted proteins | sample RifOxyD1_FD_112085 | JGI IMG/M metagenome (GOLD analysis project Ga0156756, IMG submission 112085) | Candidatus Wolfebacteria bacterium RIFOXYD1_FULL_48_65
TATGCCGCTGGCCGAAGAGAAGGGCAGGGGAGACATATTGTGGCCTCTACGGGTCTCTTTGAGCGGAAAAAAGGCATCTCCTGGGCCGTTTGAGATCATGCCGGCACTCGGCAAGGCTGAAACGATACTCCGCGTGCAAAACGCGATCGATAAACTTTAATACGAACCAAATATATACTTTTGTAAAGACTTTATGGATAGTGCGAAATATAAAGGAATAGCATTGTTGCTGATCGCGATCGTCATGGCGGGGTCTTTTGTTACCACCTATGGCGCTGAAACCCCCGAGGAGCTCAAGGCCGCCATCGAGAAAAAACGCCAAGAAGAACAAGTTTTGGATACACAGATCAAGGCCGTGCAAAGCGTATTGGAAACAACCGCGGGTGAGAAACAAACATTGCAGCGCGAATTGAATCAGATCACCGGCAATGTGAAGCAGCTCGATCTTGGCATCAAACAAAGCAAGATCGTCGCCGAAAAACTGACATATGAAATAAAGGATACACAATACACGATAGAAGAATCCGAGGAACGCATTGCATTGCGCAAGGTTGAGATCAGCGAGATGCTTCGACAGGTTCAACGCAAAGATACATCGGAAGGTCCGCTTATGGCTATTTTGAGCGGCAAAAGCTTGACCGATGCCGTTGGCGAGATCCAGGCGTTGATCGAATTCCAAGACAAATTTGCCCGAGATATTCGCGAGTTGCAGGATTATACTATTGAGCTTGATGGCCATATAAAGACCGCGGAGGAGAAAAAGCGCGCAAAGGAATTGGAGACGGAAAAATACGAAAGCAAGAAGATCATTCTTGATGAAACGAAAAAGTATCAGCAGCAGTTGCTGACACAGACAAAGAATAAAGAGCAGATCTATCAGAACTCGCTTGCTGAACTGAAAAAACGACAAGACGAGATCGATGCCGAAATTGCACGCTTGGAAGCCGCGGCGCGTAAAGATATCAATGTCAGCGCGTTGCCAAGCTCCGGTGCGCTTATGATGCCGGCGCAAGGTAAGCTTACGCAAGGATACGGCTCGACACCGTTTGCATTGCGTAATTACGCAAGCAGGCGGCATAACGGTATCGACATTGCCGCACCGATAGGAACTCCCATTTATGCGGCGGCCGATGGGCGAGTCGTGGGGGTTGCGGATCAGGACCTGTATTGCCGCAAGGGAGCCTACGGAAAGTTTGTCGCCATAACCCACTATAACGGACTTACCACACTCTATGCGCATTTGTCGCTGTGGAAGGTGCACGAGGGTCAGGAAGTCAAACAAGGCGATCTGATCGGCTACATGGGCAACACCGGATTTTCTACCGGATCGCACTTGCACTTTACCGTGTACGCGGCGCCGACATTCAAGATAGCTCCTGCAGCGCTGTCGTGTGGCCCGAAGATGCCGTTTGGTGGAGATGTTAATCCGTTTGATTACCTTGCTAAATAAAATAGGGAGGCGCCAAACGGAATCGATTCCGTCAACCCGCTCACACGCTTCGCGTTGCGCTTCCGTTTGGGTTTCCGTGAATCGTTTCCGTTTGGCTGATGAGGAGGTGCGGAACCGATTCCCCATCCACTAGGTTATTTAAAAAATCCCGCTACGCGCCGCTGTGGCGGATTTTTTTATTTTTTCCGATAGAGTATACTGTATGTATATGTTAGAACTCTTTAATCAAATCATAGATATTGCCAAAAACATCGGGCATGTATTCGACACAAGCATTTGGCCGCCTTTGGTGGTGTTGCTCAAAAGCATCGGGATGCTGTTCGTGAAGGTGCTTGAATTGAGTATTATGGCGGTTAAGTGGATTATTGCCAAAGTTTGAAAATTATTTTATTTAATCAAAATAAAAAAGTTTTGATAATAAAATAAAAAATCTCCCTATGTTGCGCGAGAACCAAGCGGCCTTCAAGGGAGATTTTTTATTGCCTGATATTGTAAACACATAATCATGTGCAAAACAATATATAGCGCTATTCTTCTACGCCCACTAATTACCTGTCGTAAAACCTTCATTTTGCGACATGTAATAGATCAGGTTTTGTTATATCCCCTTGCATGTGTATGTCATTCCGAGCTTGTCGAGGAATCTGCAGTTTACATACAACAGATCCCTCGATTCCCCGCCAGCTGGCGGATTCACTCGGGATGACAAGGGGGTGCTATATAGATGATAAAAAACCCGCCGTTGGCGGGTTGTGTTGCTGCCGAAAGATTTCCTTATTTGGCCTTAGTGATCTTCAAGAGAAGAGGATGTGCGAAATCGCACTATAGTGGTTCGGCATGAAATCGTCCATGAAGAGGACCTCGCTTGGGCTGAATACCCGCACTTCCTCTCCCTCGTTCCCCTGTTTTTGCAGGCCGTTGAGGGACGCAATCTCGGTCTGAAAGATGGTCAGTGTGTGACTATCCTTAAACATCACATCGATTTCCTTTAGCTCCGAGTCGCTCAGATCGAGTCCTGTTTCTTCCTTTGCTTCGCGGATGGCGCACATGCGTGCGTCTTCCCCCGCTTCACCGTGCCCTCCCGGAAGTTTCCAGAAGATCGGGCTCGGTTTTGATGGATCCCGCACCAACGGGATCCCCAGCGGTGTTACAATGAGTACCACCGCCGCTATCCCTGTCTTGCTTTTTGTTGTCACTGTCGCCTCCTTGTGGCAGAAAAGGTTTAAAATGCACTGGTTTCAGTAAAACACTTTTATTTGCTTTAGTCAAGGTTTCGGCAAGGGCCCGGTTTTGCTATACTGGGGAATACTTATTTTACCCATTTTTCATGTATTACAAGACCGGCGAAGAGTTCAAAGAGGTTTCCGGATACGACCTTGAGCAAGGCTGGTATCCGCGTGTGACGAAGATATTAGAGATCAAGGCGAAGCCCGCGTTGTACCGTTTTTATGGTGAGCTTTCGAGCTTTGATGAGGGCGAGCAGATAAAAGAAAAATCTGCTTCAGAAGGAACATTGATCCACGAGGCTGCCGAGCAGATCTTTGCCGGTGTATCCCCTATCGTTGACCCATCCATACAGCCGTCCATCGATGCATTGAACTTGTTCCTTGGGCGGAACAACATTCGGGTCGATAAGGAATATATCGAAAAGCGCGTGACCCATTTTGGCGAGCGGTATTCCGGTACGCTGGATGCATTGGCGATGATCGATGGCAAGTTTGGCGTGCTGGATATCAAAACATCCCAATCGATCTATCGCGATTATAACCTGCAGACCGCCGCGTACATGGGCGCCTTGGAAAAGGAGTTCAAAAACCTGCAGACGCGTTGGATATTGCGCGTCGATCAGGCGAAAGAATGCGTGAAGTGCGGCGCATCGTTGCGACAAAAAGGCGGACGAGACAAGGTGCGTGCCGGTTTCGGCAAGGGCGACCCGCGGTGCGAGCACGAATGGTCCGACATGAAAGGTATCGTCGAGCTGAAAGAGTTTCCGTATTGGCAGAACGATTACAAAGCGTTTCTTGCCGCAAAGAAGTTATGGGAATGGGAAAACGATTATTGGTTGCGGCAGGTTGGATATTTGTGAAGTATAGCCGTGTACACATAAAGCAAGTTTTATAAGGGGCATCGGGAGGAGGGCTCTTTTTATCTTTCTATAATCCCGCGATGTGGCCATGTCACCCCGATCCGCCAGTCGGCGGACGAGGGATCTGTAGGGTGTCGGATATGCAGATTCCTCGGCTACTTCGCCTGCTGGCGAATCCGCTCGGAATGACAACGCTATTCAGCCGCGCATTTTTGAATAATAATGGGTGCGTGGCGGGAATCTTGCCCGATGATATAGCCCGCCGCAAAACTCAAGGTCGTTGCCAAAAACAGCAGGCCGGCAATGGCGACATCCCGTTTGCGCCGTGCATAGGTTGCTTTATAGACAAAAATGCGGTCGTGAATGGTCATAATTTGGTTAATGAGGTAAGAGATGTGAGATAGGGAGGAAAGTTGACAGAATGTTTCATTATACGGTATACTGGGATGTAACAAAAGTTAACGCAGATATCGATCATGCGGCGCACGACTCTGACACGCCCCATGATCCTTTTTTCTCTACAGGCATATGGCACATACTAAAGCCAAGGGGTCTACTAAAAATGGCCGAGACTCCCAGGCACAACGATTAGGAGTAAAGCGACAGCACGGCCAGACTGTCGGCGCAGGCGAGATCTTGATCCGCCAGCGTGGAACCAAATATTTGCCGGGCCTCAATGTTGCCCGTGCAAAGGACGATACCTTGTACGCGATGATCCCGGGAACCTTGCAGTTCCTTTCCCGCACCAAAGTAAAGTTCGACGGAAACAAGCGAAGCGTCAAAGTGTTGACGATCGTTCCGAAAGCGATTGAAGCATAAATGCTTTTTAAAAAATCCACCGCGAGGTGGATTTTTAGTTGGGCAAACAGATAGTGGAGCGATTTTGACGAACATTTAAGAATATCCGAAGTTTTCTTGAGTTTAGCGAAAGCAAATTTGGGTGAAAGAATTTTTTACACCTGATTAATATTATTGATGAAAAATTCTTGAATCAGATATTCTTTGTTATGCGTTGTACTGGTTCTATTTTATTAGCCCAATCATTACGGGCATTAATTCTTTTTTCTTCCCCCATAACTCATTGATATCGTATATTTTATTAGGCAATTTTATTTCCATTTTAAAACCAACTCTCTCTTCTGCATTAGCTTCTTGTAAGAGTACAGAAAAAATTAATCCATTCAAAATTTGAGACGGCAAAAAAAATTTCCCGTCTTTTCCGTCACCTATATGAGTGTGGGCTGTAAATTTAATTCTTGGATCTGGCCTACATTCATGGATTAAGTTGCACCTTATCGCGTGATAAATAATGTCTTCTAAACCCACGCGATTTTGAGCATCCTTCTTTATTTCTGGTATCGAATCGCAGTCAATTCTTAATCCACCACAAGATATTCCAGGTAAACCAAAGAAGCTTACTATTCTCATGTTGTCAGAGATAAATTTTTTAATTCTTTTATTATTGCTTAAGGATGGGTTGATTTTTTTTGCCGTCGCATCAAGCGCAGAGCAAGTCAAAGAAAGGGCAACATTATATTCCCCATCTTTATAATTTTTTATAGCACTTGAAATAAAATTGCCTATTCCCATTTTAAATATAGTTATAAAACCAGTATTTTACATAACTCGTTTATATGCGAAGTGATTTCGTTTATTGTGTATGCGTCTGTATGCTATGCGGCATATTGCTTACTGTTCCGGCTCAAGCGTAACGGTTATCTTGGCGGTGATGCCGTGGCCGAAGTGGACTTCAACTTCATGCGTGCCGAGTGCTTTGATGCGTTTTTCGAGATCGATTTTTATGGTCGAGTGTTCGAGCGCCATGGGCGATAACTGTGCCTTGATCGCCTCCTCGATGTCATGTTTCGTTATGGAGTCGAAAACTTCGCCGTGCTTGCCGACTTTTGTGTAAAACGGGAGTGGCTGTTCTGTGGTTGCCTTGGCAACCGCTTTTAGCTCCGCTTCGACGGCTGCCTGCTGCTTTTCTTTGCTTTCTTTTTGCACTCCCAATATGTGGGTTGCTTGCCCCGTGGCAATCTTAACCAACCCCTTCGGGAGCAAGAGATTCTTGGCGTGTCCATCGGAGACATTTTTTATTTCGCCTTTTTTGCCGATGCCTTTTATGTCTTGGAGTAGAATGACTTTCATATCAGTGTAGTATGTAGCGTGTAGTATGTAGAGTGGGGATACTGGATACCGGCTTTCGCCGGTATGACAATGCGGGAACGCTGGATTCCTGCTTTCCCGCCCAAGGCGGGCAGGGCGCAGGAATGACAATATTAGCGATTACATTTCCGATTTCAATACTTCTACTGCTTTTTCGAGTTGCGGGTCTTTGTCTGCGTTGATGTTTTCTTCGGTCAGTTTTACTTCTGCGTCGGGTGTGAGGCCGTTTTTATCGATGACGGTTCCCTTTGGGGTGAGCCAATGTGCTACGGTTATTTTTACCATAGCATCTGCCTTGAGCTGGATCAGCTCTTGCACACTCCCCTTCCCGAAGCTTTTCTCGCCTACCAGTTTACTGTCGTTATTATCGCGCAATGCGCCGGCAAGAATTTCCGATGCGGATGCCGAGCCTTGGTTGATCAGCACGACGGTCGGCGTGTTTTTGAACACCGGAATACCCTGTGCTTCAAAGGAGGTATGTCCGTCCTCTTCAGAGCGAAACTTTTCCGTTACCACTACGCTTCCCCTGTCCATGAACCACCCCGCAATGTTTACGGCTGCGTCGAGATAGCCGCCTGGGTTGTTGCGCAGGTCGAGGATGATGCCTTTGGGGTTGTTGTCAATCGACTGCACGATCGCTTCGTAAAATAGGAACGGTGCTTTTTCGTAAAAATTATATAGCTGGATGTAGAGTATCTTTCCGTTTGGATCTTCTTTACCCTCGTCGTTGAGCATTTTCCAGTCGAGCGTAGGAATCTGGATGGTGTCGCGCACTATGGCGAAGTCGCGCGTGGCGGACCATCCGCCGCGAAAGACCGTCAGTGTTACATTCGTGCCTATTTTGCCGCGGATTCTTTTGACCGCATCGTCGGCCGAAAGCCCTTCGGTACTCTCCTTGTTTATTTCTACGATGGCATCGCCTGCCTGAAGACCCGCGCGATCGGCGGGCGTATTTTTAAGCGGTGCTATGACAACCAATTGTTCATTGCGAACGCCTATCTCCGCTCCGATGCCGCCAAACTCGCCGCTGATCTCTTGGCTAAAGTCGTCCGCTTCTTTTGGTGGCATGAATACGGAATACGGGTCGCCAGTAGCTGCAAGCATGCCCGATATCGCGCCATAGACCATGTCTTGGTCGGTCACGCTTTCCGAGTCGACATATTTATCCCTCAGCACATTCCATGTATCCCAAAACAAGCTAAAGTCCGCGCTTGTCTTTTTTCCTTCGCCAAGATTGGATACTCCTTCGAGGATCGTGACCTCTGATGTTTCCGCCCCTATTTTGTAACCGTAATAAAAAGCGGATCCTCCTATGAGGACCAATGCCACTAGTACAATAGCGGTCAGACCTATTCGCTTCACCATATTCTTCATGGGCAAATTATATCAAACGGAGGGCTTAAAGTCTATTGATTTTAGTGTTTTGTATTTTGCCCCAGAGCTTTCAAGGTTCGTCTCCATGAGGTCTATGGTCCTCGGCTGAAACACTAATGCGTTTGGAAGAGAAATGATGTGATCGGCTATGCGCCGGCCCTCCGGGAGGCGCGCGAGCGTAATATGCCCATGATAGCTCGGGAATACCTCGCCCTCTTGGCGTATGTCATGTGCTGCGAGGCCTTTGATGGCTGCGTCTTTGATCGGGCCAAGCGCAAGGTTTGTTTCCGTGGTCGTGGTCGCCCACACCATGCGGGGAGGCCGTTGCGGAGGCGCGGTTGTTACTGTGCGGATGGCGATTTCCGGAGCGGGTGTCGCCATGGCTACTTTGTGGAGCACTTGCTCGATCGTTGCGATTTGCTCTTTTGACTTTTCGCCCAAAAAAGCAAGCGTGATGTGCCAGCTTTCTTCGTCCATCATGCGGGCGTTTGCGTACAGCTCGTTGTTTGCCTCAGTATCCCCTTTTATTATTTTGCGGAGTTCCGCCCGAACGGCTTCCGGAATATCTATTGCAATAAAAATTCGGGGTTCCATGTTACGGTTGCAGTATATCTTCCGTTTTGCCGTTGATCGATATCACGACCTGTTGTACGGTTGGGAATTGTTTCAGCGTTTCGGTGATCTGTGCGCGGATGGCAGTAACGCGGCATGAGCCGCCAACATTTCTATCTAATTCATCCGAAAGATCTATCCGCGCAATGCCATTTTCGATCGTGAGCGAATTGATGCGCACATTCGGGTTGATGTTCGTAAAATAATCCATCGCCTTTTCTTCGACGGTGGGGCCCTTGAATAATTCTTCGATTGCGGCGCGGCCGATGCCCTCGGTCCACGGGATCGCGCGGGTGGTTGGGAATACCTTGGTGCACAAAAATGCGGGATCCAATTTGCTGTTATTGAAAAACACTTTTACATTCGCAGTGTCCGTTTCAAATACGATTAGCATTTCAAATGTTTTTTCGTGCTCGGGCAAACCGCTCGGATTTGCGTTTTTGAAAATTAGATACCCGGTCTTGGTCTTCGGTTGTGCAAATTCCACTGTTGCCGTGAATGGGACCAGTGATTCCGACATCCAATCTTCGGTTGCGGTTACATAGTGCTGGCCGAGCGAGCGGTGATCTGCATCGGTTATTGTTACCGGAAAGGTTGCTTCAAAGTACCACGGGCCGGTCGCCAGTCCTGTTACGGCAAGCGGACTGCGGACGGGTTCGTGTTCCGTGGGCGATGTTATGATAAGGCTTGGCGTGCTTATGACGCGCACTTCGCCGGCGAGCATTGCGTTGGTTGCGGTTGCTTCTCCTTTTGCCTCGATCGTTGAATCTTTATATATGGCACCCATGGCGGCCACTTTGTTTTTTTCATCAAGCAGTTTCGTTTCAGAAACGATCGCAATGTGCGTTTCCTGTCCGGATGCTTCCCGTATGGTTATGATGTTCGCGCTTGTCATGACTTCGATCACCGTTCCTGTTACGGTCTTGTTCATGCGGATATTGGCCCGTTCTTGCGGGGATGAATTGTCCATCATGCGGGAACGGTTTTGCCATAGTGTATTTGCTCCGATAATCAAAATAACCCCGATAAGCGCCATTGCGGTAAAGAAAAATGCTCGTGATCTCATGTATCTAACTATACACTGTAACCCCTGCGTTTGTCATTATGGTGCATTTCTGTGTAATTCCGGCGAAGGCCGGAGTCCATCTTCCTGTACTTTTTTCTAAGAAAAAAGTACCAAAAAAGTCACGAACCGGGAATAGTTCGGGGTCGCCTCCAAAAGGGCTGAAACTCCGAACTCGCGCGCTTTGCATAAGCGCACTCAAACAACGGAGTTTCTTCCGTTCTTTTTCCGGCTTCCTTTATCCGAACTATTCTCCATGTTCGTAAATAAAATGCAAAGGCCATTTTCACAGGCGCGCAGATAGGGTGCGAAATGCAAAGATTTCTATTTGGGGGGTTGCAGTCTGTAGATCACACCTGCCTTGTCGTCGGATATATACGCCGTTCCGCTTGATGCAAATAAAATATCTACGGGCCTGCCGAGTGCAGCACTATTTTTTATAAGCCCCTCGACTTCGCTCGGGGTAAACCCTTCGGCGCTGCTCAGGACAAGCCAGCCGGTTATAAAATCCTCTACTCCTTGATAGGTGCCGTTTGCATCGAGTTTCATGCGGACTATTTTGTAGCCGGTCGGCACGCTGCGGTTCCATGAGCCGTGGTATGCAATGAGCAGATCGTTGCGGTATTCCGCTGGCCAACTGTCCGGAATGAACGCAAGTCCGAGCGGGGCGGAGTGCGCCGGGATATCTATGTAACTTTGGGTTTCGAACGGCTCCATACACGGGTTTCGGATGTAAGTGTTCTTGTCGAATCCCGTGTCGTGGATGTTCTTTCCGTAGCAAATAGGCCACCCATAATTGGCGTCTTTTTTGATGATGTTGATCTCGTCGGGCGGTGTATCATCCCCCAGCAGGTCTCGCCCCATTTCCGTAGCCCAAATTTCCCGTGTAAAGGGGTGAAAAGCCATAAAAACGGCGTTACGGAGCCCTGTGGCGAATGTTTTTACGCCACCTGATGCGATGTCTATTTCGAGTATTTTAGCCCGATTTTGGTCGGTTTCCACGCATACATTACAGGAAGAGCCGACCGATACGAGTAGGCTATTCCCGTAGGGCAACAGGGTTCGGGTAAAGTGCCCTCCCCCGGTCGGGAGCGGAGCGATGACCCGTTTCTGGGTCGCCGTTAAGGTTGCCAGGGCATAGTCAAACCCACTTACTTTGTCGTTTTCGGCAATATACAATTTGCATGCATTTTGGACGCATTCGACGGCGATGCCGTGCGGCCGATTGAGTCCATTTGCGATCACTCTCGTCTCTTCGCTTTTGCCGTCGTTGTTCTTGTCGATGAGCGCGACCACTTTTCCTTGCGCGGTAATGCTTGCGAGTAGGATGCCGTTCGGATCAAACGCAAGTACGCGCGGATCGGCAAGGTCTTTTGCGAATATGGAAATGAAAAAACCCCGTGGCAATATGAGCGGGCCTTGTGATTGCTGTTCGGGCTCTTGCGTTTTGGTTTGCGTGCGCGGAGTTTCTATCGGCGTCGAAGTGCTTTCTTCGAGCAGTTGCACTATATCTTGCTCGGGTTGTGAAAATGCCGGCCAAACCCCCCGCAGGTGCGTTCGATATACGGCTATCGCGCTTATGAGACCTATGGTCAGTACTATGCCTGCCGAAAGAAGTATGATTTTTCTCATGCGAGTGAATTATAATTTCTTTCGACTACTTTCCAGTCAACTATATTCCACCAGTTTTGAATGTATTCGGGCCTGCGATTTTGATAATGCAAATAATACGCATGTTCCCAAACATCAATGACCATAAGCGGCTTGTCGTCGGTCATTAAAGGGTTGTCGTGTCCTTGCGTGGAAACTATCTTGAGCTTTTTGTTCGTGGTAACTACTAACCCTTCGACAGGCTCAGGATTGCTTAAAGCTAACCACACCCATCCACTTCCGAAAACATTTGCGGCCGCTTTTGAAAATTGTTCCTTGAACTCAACGATGCTCCCGAATGTTTCCACGATCGCCTTGCCGAGTTTTTCGGGAATGTATTCCTCCGCCGTGGGGCTCATCGTGTTCCAATAGAGCGTGTGACTAAAATGTCCGCCTGCGTTGTTGCGCACGGTGGTGCGGATCGCTTCGGGAATCTCGTCGAGCGACTTGATCAGTCCCTCAACCGTTTTGCTTTGCAACTCGGGATATTTTTCAAGCGCGGCATTGAGCTTGTCGACATACGACTGATGATGCTTGGTATGGTGTATTTCGAGCGTCTTTGCATCGATGAACGGCTCGAGCGCGTTGTATGCGTATGGCAACGGAGGAAGTGTATGCATGGGGATAGAGATATGAGATGTGAGGTATGAGATGTGAGATAAGAGGTAAGAAAGAATACCCGCTTCGACTGCTTTAATTATATACCCGATACGCTTAAATCAACAGTTAAAAAAGCACCCCCTCGGTGGGGGGCGCTTTGCGTGTGCCTAATACACGGGCGTTATTTTCTTTTCGGATAAAATGCGCGAAGCTCGGTGACCTCGATGTCGTGCGTGTGTGCGATGTCCAAATGAGGACATGCGATTAGTTCCCGCAGGAGATTGTCGATGTCATCGTCCGGTTCGATGTAAACGCGCAAGAATGGTGCGTCGTGCGGGTGCGGAACTTCTAGGCAACGGCTCTCCACTACCGTGACCACGCAATCCTTTCCGAATGCGTGGTGGTGCAGGTGTTTGCGCAAGCCGGCTTGAATTGCGGCCCCCGCCCGACTGTCATGTCCATAGATCTCTATGCTTGGCATCCTATCATCCTCCCGTATCCGTTTTTTGTGGTTAATGGAACTGGCTTTATTATGCATATTCCCTTTTGCGAAGTCAAATAAAAAAATAGACCCGCGGAGCGGGGCTATTGGGCCGGGTGTCGATCAGCACGAGTGGCGAATGCATCCGTATCGTTCGAAATGCTCTATTTCCCTGATGATGAATGTGCGTACTCCGACAGAGTTAAGGAGCTCGGGTACATTGATATCTTCGAGATACTCGAGTGCCTCCATGACCTGCTCCTTGATGTGCTCGTTCAACATTGGGGGTTCGATGCCCGTTGGCTTATCCTGTTCGATCGCCCATGCGTAGAACTGATCATACCCGTGGATACAAGAAATTCTTGCTATGACCGTCAGCTTGTCCATATCGGCCTCCTTCCTTGTGTGGGTTTGTACTATATATATTTTGACCAAAAAAAGTTAATTTGTAAACATTTTGTACTATTTAAAAGATGGGTATGTTTGCTGTCCAAATTGACGACCGTAAATTTGGACAGCAAACTATAAGTTAAGTTTTGATGTTTAGAATAAAAAATAAAAGCGCATAGGGGCGTTTTTATTGTGTTGAAACGATTTTGATCATATCATTTTCTACCCATACGGCTTGGGTGTCTTGCAGGAATATAAGTGGTTCGGTATGTATTGGGAGGTGTTCCACGATCTTCCCGTATTCACTTACAAATTCCGCATTGTTGCAGTGCGGAATGATGCCGAAGTTTATCAGTCCCAATCCCTTTTGATCGGGAACATCGGCAAGAAATTCCTTTTCTTCTTCGTCGAACGCAAACATTGCGATTGAGCGTGAAACAATCATGGAGCCTGCGCTGGTGCCGGTGTAAATAACGGAATCGCTTTTTATGGCATCGGTAAGAATCGTTTCGAATCCCCTCTTTTTGATCAAACCGACGAGATAAAAAACGCTTCCGCCTGCGACATGAAGGATATCTACATCTTTAAGGACTTGCGTGAGTTCATCTGCCGAGATGGTCCGCAGGTCGACATTTGTCGTTGCATAGCCGAGTTCCCTAAACTTATTTCGGTCTGCATCTACCCACCATGTTTCTTCCGTTGCGTTGTCCGAGGCATTCGCAATAAACGCAACTTTTGTTGCGGGTTTTTGTAGGAGTGTCTTAAGAAGCGGGAGGGTCTTATCGAGTGATGAGGCGAGGAAGAGAGTCATCGCTTGTGTCGGTTAATAAACTTAGCAACTCCTTTAGTTAATAATAATTCCCCCGAAATTACATAGTAGAAAATTTCTGCAACAATGATAAAAATAATACTTACGATAAAATATGTCATTAAAAACATAAATAAGCATGTGCTTTTTGCATATTTTACACTATACAACTTCATCCCCTTAACATCTTTTTGTAAGAGTCCTCTGGTTTCTTGTTCGACTACCTGTTTATTTGCAATATCCTCTCCTAAATATTTTTCTTCAATTTCCCCTATTCTTTTTGTAGCGTTTTCGCTCTGTGGTGTTATTACTGAAGCTGTATAAAAATCATTCGATAATATCTTTCCTAATGATTTTCTGCCTAATTCTTCTGAATTAATTGTATTATACTCGGGGTAATATTGCTTCACCTTATCACCAACTAATACATAAGTTTCTGATGTGATTTCCTTCTCGTTACTAACTGAATAGATAATTATACTAGAAGTAAATAGCGAAATAATAAGAGCGAAAAAGAATACTACTTTTAATGCCCTATACCACCACTTAACGAATAATGTTTCTGTTGTCATATTTTTTTATTTCACCTTCGCTCCTGATGCAATTTCTTTTTCCGGGGTCAATAAGACTGGGTTCTCCCCTCCTCCGGCGGCGAGGAGCATGCCGTGGCTTTCCACGCCCATGAGCGCCTTGGGGGCGAGGTTGGCGACGATGATGATCTCCTTGCCAATTAGGTCTTCGGGCGTGTATGCCTTGCCGATGCCGGCGACTATTTGGCGTTCTTCTTCTCCTACTTCAAGCTGGAGCTTGATGAGCTTTTCTGATTTTTCCACGCGGACCGCTTCTTTGATCTTTGCGACCTTCAATTCAACTTTTGCAAAATCGTCATAGGTAATTTCCCCATCCTTTGCAGGCGCCACCTCCTTCACTACTTCCTTATGGGCCACCGCTTTTGGCTTTCGCTTGGTGTATAAGTAATAGATCTCAAGAATACCGACGGTGTTAATCAGTAACAATGCAACAAACCAGCCCTTTTCTTTGCGCTCGAAAGCGCGGAGCAATGCGGCGCCTTTGGCAAGAAACGACCATGCGACCAGCAGCATAAATGCAAACGGGTGCGTGATGATAAATGCGAGAATGTAAAATTGGATTTCGGTCATGGTAATTATCAAGTTATTTTTATGCGATGAGATTCCGGCTCCCCGTATCGTGGTACGGGGCAGGCTCCGGGCCGGAATGACAATACAAGAAGTATAACGAGTTTTTGTGATATTTGGAAATGTAAAATTGTAGTGGATTCCCGCCGGAGTTTACCCCGTGCTCGACACGGGGCCTGCAGCTCGGGAATGACAACGCGGAGGGAAATAACGGTTATAAAATCAACATGCCATCGCCGAAGGAAAAGAACCTGTACCTTTTTTTGATTGCGAGGCGGTAGAGTTCGAACAGTTTTTCTTTGCCGATGAGTGCGGCGACGAGCATAAGCAGGCTTGATTGTGGGACGTGAAAATTGGTCACCATGCCGTCTATAAACTTGAAGTGGTATCCTTCTTGGATGAAAATGTTTGTTTCTCCGGATAGTTTCTTAAGTTCGCCTTGTTGTGTCGCTGATTCGAGCGTGCGGACCACGGTCGTGCCGACACCGATGATGGGACGGCCTTGTTTTTTTGCCTTGTTCAAAAAAGCGGCGGTCGCTTTTTCTATTTCGTATGATTCGGTGTGCAGGGCTCCCGTGTCGATGTGCTCTTGGGTGAGCGGTGCGAATGTTCCGATGTTCACATGGAGTGTTATAAAGCGAATATCAATCCCCTGCTTTTGTAGCTTCGTAAGTAGCCTATTCGTAAAATGCAGAGAGGCAGTCGGTGCGGCGACCGATCCGGCGTGTTTGGCGAACACGGTCTGATATTTTTTGCGCAATTCCTTTTCTTTGAGCGGGGATTCTTTGATATAGGGCGGAATCGGGGTGATGCCGTGCTTGTGCAATACGGCGTCGAGTTTGTTCAGTGGAAACGACGGCCTAAGAAAATAATATTTTTCTTCCTGTCGGACGACGGTCAAAAAAAGACCGCTTGCAATGGACACATCGGTGCCGACCGTCAGTTTTCTGTCGGACATTACCTTTATGAGGCCAGTGATCGCTTGCACATATAATATGCGAGCTGCGCCTCCTGTCGGTTTGACTACGCGAAGACGGGCAGGGATGACCTTGGTCTGGTTGAATACAAGTACCGCATTTTTTGGGAGATGATCGCCGATATGCGCAAATGTAGTTTCGCTTATCGTTCCGAGCGTGCGATCGTAGGTCAACAACTTGGAGCTATCGCGGGGCGATGCCGGCTTTTGCGCAATACGCGCTTCGGGAAGCGCGTAATCATATTGAGCGAGTAATTGCGGGAGATTCATACTAATGTGCGTTCCGCACAACATTGAACTGGATCCCGGCCTTCGCCGGGATGACAGAGAGTTGGCGCTTATATGTTTCCTTTTTTGATCTCTTCGCGTACCTTTTTCACGAAGCCGTGAAAAAAATACATATTATGGAATGTTAGGAGCTTAAGCGGAGTGATCTCGTTCGCTTTTAGCAAATGCGTAATGTACCCCCTGCTGTAGTTTTGGCAAACAAAACAGGAACACTTCGGGTCGAGCGGTTTTTTATCCATTAAAAACGAAGATTTTTTTAGATCCAGCTTTCCTTTTGATGTGAACGCGTAGCCGTGGCGCGCGTAGTGCGTGGGCGCGATGCAATCAAATGTATCGATGCCCGATTTCATAATGGGAATGATGTCGTCGAGATGACCGATGCCGAGCAAGTGGCGGGGTTTGTTTTCCGGCAGTTCTTTGGTAACGATGTCGAGCATGCCCGTCATTGAACTTTTGTCCGCGCCAAACTCACCGCCGATGCCAAACCCGTCAAACGGCAAGCCGCCGATAAACCTTGCGCTTTCCGTGCGCAGGTCCTTGAACTTGCCGCCTTGTACGATGCCATAGAGCGCCTGTTTTGACTTCTTGGTTTTTAGGCATATCTTTGCCCACTCGTTAGTGTGTTCGAGCGACTTTTGGGTATAGGCATGGTCTGCCATCGGCGAGGTGCATTCGTCGAACGCGAAGATAATGTCGGCGCCGATCTGCTCCTGTATCTTGATGGATTCTTTCGGGCCAAGAAACATCTCGCTGCCATCGTGGTATGAGCGAAACATGACACCTTCGGGCGTGATCTTGAGCAGTTTTGGCTGTTGTCCGAGCTCGATGACATTTTCATTTTCTTTTTTCAGTATCTTCCCTGTTTGAAAGTCGCGGCCAAAACCAAGGCTAAATACCTGAAAGCCTCCCGAGTCGGTCATGATTGGCCGCTTCCAGTTCATGAACTTTTGCAAACCGCCGTGCTTTTTAAGCACCGATTCGCCGGGGCGAATGTGCAAGTGGTAGGTATTGGCTATCAGGAGCTGGGCCCCGGTCGCCTCGACCTCTTCCGAGGTCAGGGTCTTGATAACGCCTTGTGTGGCAACCGAAACATACGCGGGCGTTTCTACGGTTCCGTGAGAGGTTTTGAGTATGCCAACGCGGGCTTTGCTTTTGGTTGAGCGTTTTTTGATCTTGAATTCGATCATAGGTTAGTAGTATGGAGGAAATTAGAGAAAAATCAAATGTCCTGCAGTGTCATCCTGAACTCGATTCAGGATCTCGTGGTAAGTATATGAGATTCCGTGTTCCGCCAGTAGGCGGACAAGCTTGGCACGGAATGACAGCACACCGGATTCCTCCGCCAGCCCTGCCTGCCGGCAGGCAGGGCTGGCGGACGGGAATGTCAATGCGCGAGCATGGGGCAACAACATTACTGCGCTTTTTTGCGGATGAATATGAAATATTTTGCGATCTCGATCAGAGTAATTTCAACAAGGCCAAGTCCGCCAATGATAGCCCAATGGATCGGTTCGAGCGGTACCGTGCGGACGATCGTCTTGACTCCCGGTGCATAAATCGCGGCACCCAGCAGTAATAGTCCGAGGGCGGCAGCTCCCGTAACAAACCTGTTTTCGAAGATGTTCCGGGTAAACATGCCCGTTTTGAGCGAACGAACACTAAATGAGAATAGTAACGAGTCGATGCAAGAAAATGCAAATACGGCGGTGCGCGCCAACGCCACATTGCCCGTCTGTGCCATGAAGGTCATGTATATGGTGATCGCAGTCGCTCCCATTATGATGAAGATCAACGCCATCCATAGTTTCATTTGATTGTTCAAAAACGGCTCTGCAGGGTTGCGTGGCGGCTCTTGCATGATGCCGTGCTTTTCCCGTTCGGTAGTGAGCGCGATATTGGGCAGGCCGTCTTCCACAACATTGATCCAGAGCAGTTGCGTAGGTAAAAGCGGAATAGGCAAGGCAAACGAGATCGTTACGATGAACAGAAATAGTTCTGCGAAGCTGTCCGCGATCAAGTACATAAAAATCTTACGAATGTTATTGAACATGATCCTCCCCTCCTCTATCGTTTTCAGTACGGTCTTGAGGCTATTGTCCAACAAGACAATATCGGATGCTTCCCGTGCCGCGTCCGTTCCCGAACCAAGTGCTATGCCGATGTCGGAGGCCTGTAGCGCGGGGGCATCATTTACACCGTCGCCGATCATCGCTACCACTTCTCCGTTGTGTTGCAATGCCCGTACGATGCGCAGTTTGTGATGTGGTGAAACACGCGCATATAAACAGACGCCCTTTGCTATCTCGCGAAGCTCTTCATCTGTAGCGATGTCGATTTCCGACCCCTCCATGACACATGTTTCTTCCGAGGGGATGCCGACTTCTTTTGCGATGGTGCGTGCGGTCAAGCGATGGTCGCCAGTCATCAGTACCGTGCGAATACCTGCCCCTTTTGCGATATTGACCGTATGGCGTGCATCGGAGCGGAGCGGATCTTTTATGGCGATCAGTCCGACCAATGTAAGGTGGTTTACCAATTCCCCTACCGTTTTGTATGCCGGGAATGTTTTAAAGGTTTTCTTTGCGCAGGCGATGACGCGCAGGCCAGTGGATGTCGTCATTTCCATGTGACGAATGACGCGCTCGCGCTCCTTTTCCCCGATCGGTTGATGCTCGCCGTTTTTGTCCACCGAGTTCGAGAGCGCGGTCAACTGCTCCGCCGCTCCCATTACCAATAGCTCAAATGTGCCTTCCGTAGTGCCAAACAGGGTCGCCGCGTATTTTGTTTCCGAATCGAACAATGCCATGTCTTCGATCCAGCGACCTTGCCATAGCTCATTGCGGTCGAGACCTGCTTGAATCGCGGCGAGCAACAGTGCCCGTTCGGTCGGCGTCCCGCGAACGATCCATTTGTGCAGTTCATCCTGCGGGTTTTCTATATATGCTTCATTTACCATTGCCGCGATGCGCAATGCCGTCATGTGCGAATCTTCTTTTTCTCCGTTCTTAGCCACTTCGCGCATACCCGCGGGGCCGTCGATCGGAAGTTCGTGCGTCGCGGTCAAAATATGGCTTACCTGCATAGTTCCTTCGGTAAGGGTTCCCGTTTTATCGGTGCAAATAACGGTCACGCTGCCGAGCGTTTCCGTGGCGGCGAGCTTGCGCACTAGGCCTTTTTCCTTAAGGATGCGCTGCATGCCCATGACCAATACGATTGTAATGGCCGGTAACAATCCTTCCGGTATCGCAGACGCGGCAAGGGCAAGCGAAGCAATGAGCATGTCCGCAAATGGTTCTCCGCGCATGACGCCGAGCACGATGATAAACACGATGATCGCACTGATGACGGCCCCTAGTATGCGCGACATGTGCGCTATCTTTTTTTGCAATGGAGTCGGCCTGCGCTCCGCTTCTCGTAGCGATACCGCTATTTTCCCGAACTCGGTTTCCGCGCCGATCGCCACCACCAACAATGTGGCCCGGCCCGTTTCCACGGTCGTGCCCATAAATGCCATGTTGTGCCGCTCGAATACCGGGGCATCGGCTGCGACCTTGTCTGGATATTTTTCTATGGGAGACCATTCTCCGGTCAATGCCGCTTCATTGATGGTCAATCGCGTCGCTTCGATGATGCGCGCATCGGCTGGAACCTTGTTACCCGCTTTTACAATGATAATATCGCCCGGAACAAGTTCCGTGGCGTTCAGCTCCTTGCGGTTACCCGCACGGAGCACGCTTGCCATCGTTTGCGCCATTTTGCGCAATGCTTGCAACGATGTGTTTGCTTTGTTTTCCTGCAGAAAGCTGACGATCCCATTGACGAGCAATACGATCAGCATAAAAATGCCATCAATGATGTGATTCAGTGAAAATGATATGATGGCCGCGCCAAGCAGAATAAGTATGAGGGAATTGTTGAATTGTTCCGCAAACAGCCTGGCGCGGGAGTATCGCCTGCCTTCGGGGATGCTGTTTTCCCCCGCTGTTTTTGTTATCTCGCGGGCGCGGACATCGGAAAGGCCGCCGGGGCCGCTGCCGGTTATATCGTATAGTTCTTCGGTGGTAAGGTTATGCCACTGTACTTGTATCATGGTCGTGGGTGAGCTTTGTCGGCTCTATTAAAAGATGGGTATGCGTTTTGTTTGCTGCGAGAAATAAAAGTGAAGCGCATGCTGCTACTACGAAACCGACAGAGAAGAACGATCGTGTCGGGAGATAGTATGCGATAAGCATAAGAATCGGAATGATCATGACACGCGCTGCATTATAGAGCAGCTCCCTGCTGATGATAAATGCCGTTGCGTCGGGAACTGTTTTGGTAATCTTGTAATATTGGCTTGTCCACGCGACCATAAGGCCTGAGTTTACCGCATTGCCGCCAATATGCAGACCAACTACCGATGTCGCTTGCGCTATGAACGGGCGGATGAGCCAAACCAATGCATTGCCAATAGATGTCAATGTGATGACATCGCGCCGCTTGCCGTAGTCGGACAAATAGCCTACCAAATAGGTCACGAGCGCAGTCACGATCAATCCGATCGAGATGACGCCGCCGAACTGTTTTATGTCGCCGATGATGAGGAATACGAACAGTGGCCAAATTGCCCTGCCAAATACTGCTTCTATGGCGTAGCCTATCCCTGATAGAGTAAATGGACGCAATTCCGATTCCTTGAAGAACGGGATGATTGATCTGACGGTCAAGTTTGGCGATGGGTTGCGTCTTGGGAAAAAGAACAATGGCAGGACCGATGCAATCAAAATCGTACTCCCGATAAAGAATGTGTTTTGAAAACCCGCCGCTTCGATCAGTACACCGCCGAAAAACGGCGCGGCAAGCGCGAGGACGGAGCCGAGTACGAATCGAGCGCCCACCTCTTCCCCTATTTTTTTCTTGTTGGCAATGCTCGAAAAATCGATATGATAGCCGATATTGAACAGGAGCCCGTGCAAGGCGCTTGCAATCGGCAACACGAAGAAAAGGATCGGGATCGTTTTCATCATGCCAAGACCGAAAAAGTAGCATACTAAAAACGGGATGCTGAGAAACATCATCATCTTGTCGCTTAATTTTTTGATTACCGGCAACAATGTGAGCGCGAACAATAAAAATAACGCTGAGTGCAGAAAATAGAACAGCAGTATCTTCCACATTGGAAATCCGAGATTCCAAAAAAAGATCGGTACGAATACGCTGATAAGGCCCTCGGCAAATGCCAAAAACCCGAGCGTTATATAGAGTGCGTTCATTTCCGTATTTGCAAACAGATGGAGATGGTGTTTGTCGTTGATCATGGTTGTGTAGTTGCGAATAGTGAAATGTGGTTAATCTTCTTTTCCAGCACGATGAATACTATTGATGCGATGATCGCCATCGTTCCGCCGAACAGGAACGGTGCCATCGGGCCGACGCTTTCCCAGAGAATGCCTGCAATCAACGAGGCAAGCAGTACGGCAAAGCCAGTCATTGTTTGATAAAAGCCTATTGCCGTCGCCGTATGTTCGTCTTTTACCATATTGGATACATATGCGACCGCAACTCCTTCGGTCAGGCCCCGATATATTCCAAACAGCGGGAATAGCAACCAAAGGGAAAACAGCGCAGTGACCGTTCCAAAGAGAAGATATGCCAACGCGAATATCAGGAAGCCTACCAAGAGAACCTTTTTTGGACCTATTTTGTCCGCGATGATCCCTGCGGGAAATGATACAGCGGAATGCGTAAGGTTGAGCATGGCGTAAAGCAACAGAATAAATTCGATCGACATGCCCATGTCCCGTGCTTTCAATATCATAAACGCATCGGCGCTATTTCCCAATGCGAATATGATACTGATCGTCAAAAAAACCTTAAACGAGGGACTTAGGTCGGCGAATTTAAAATGAAACACTTTCTGACTTGCCGGCTTTGCGCGAATATCTTGTACAAACAGGGCAAGACATACTACTCCTATCAGCGCGGGAATGAATGCAATATAGAAAATCGCACGCATGTCGATGTGCAGCGAGAACAGCAAGTAGATCGCGAGCAGCGGACCCAATATGGCGCCCGCATTGTCGATCGCCCGATGCAGGCCGAATGCCCGACCGCGCATGTGTTCGTCGGTACTATCCGCAATAAGCGCATCGCGCGGAGAGGTTCGCGTCCCCTTTCCGGTGCGATCAAGAAATTTTCCGAACATGGCCGTTTGATAGCCGGTCGACATCGCAATCACCAATTTTGCCAGCGCGGATATTGAGTAGCCAACTAAGACAATCACCTTTCTTTTCTGGTATCGGTCTGATAGCCAGCCGGACACCACTTTCAATGCATTGAGTGCAGAGGCGGCAAGGCCTTCCATAAGCCCTACAACCGTCATGGGTGCTCCAAGCGTTGCGGTTAAAAAAATAGGCAGGAGCGGGTATATCATTTCCGATGCAACATCGGTAAAAAAACTCACGACTCCCATGACGATGATGTTTCTGCTCACTTCCGGTTTTTCTCCCGGCCTTTCCGTTGCTATCGGGATAAGAACACCGTGCACCTGATCCATATGGGTCTATTATACCTCAAAATTGATTGTTACTGTAATTTTTCCATCTTTACGCCGATAAGGCGTATTGCCTTGCGATGCGGATTTTCCCGTTGATCAAGAAATGGCAACAATAATTTAAGCGCTTCAAATTCAAATACGGCAATGTCGGCCGTTGGAGCGGGCAATGTCTTTGCTCGGGTCTTTGTCTCGAAGCCCTCGAAGCGTACGGTGATGCTAACCGTTTTAAAAGCTGTGAAGCCCTCTGTCTCAAATCGGCCATGTACTTGCTTTGCCAGCTTTTTTAGCAATGCGATGATAACATCGCCTGCCAATGTGTCCTGTTGCAATGTTTCCTGTTCGCTGATCGATTTTGCCGTCCACTCCTCTACCAGTTCCGTGTCGTCCCGTCCGCGCGCCTTTTCATACAGATCAAGCCCGTACTTTCCGAGCAGCTTGTGCAGGTCTTGCTGCGTGTATCTTTTCAGTTCCGCGATGGTCGTGATACCATGCGCCGCAAGTATTTGCTCGGTTTTCGGTCCAATGCCCGGGATCTTGCGTAGTTTATTTTTTTCCAAAAAGGATTCCGCATCCGTTTCACGCACTACGGTAAGTCCGTCCGGCTTGTTAAAGTCGGAGGCTATCTTTGCTACGAGTTTGTTCGGGCCGATGCCGATTGACGCCGTAAGGGATTCCTTTTGTATTATTTCTTTTTTAATTGCGCGGCAGATTTTTTCGGCCTGTTCGTATCCGCCTGCGTGTGTAAGATCAATGTATGCTTCGTCGACACTTGCTTGTTCTATGTGGTCGGCGTGCCTACGCACTATTGCCATGATCCGTTCCGATGCACCGGCATATTTTTCCATATTTGGCGTAATAAATGTCGCGCCTGGCTTGCCTTGCTTTTTGGCCGCTTCGGACAGGCGCCATGCGGTCGATATGGGCAATGCCGATCGGATGCCGTATTCGCGCGCCTTGTAATTCGCGGTCGAGACCACTCCCCTTCCTTTGCCGTCCTGCGGGTCGGAGCCGATGACGATTGGCAATCCATGAAGCCACGGCTTATCCCGTTCTTCTATGGAGGCAAAGAACGCGTCCATGTCCATGTGCGCTATAATCTTCATATTATTCTGCGCGAAGCGCTTCCATGGGGCTTTTTCTTGCCGCCTGTCGCGCGGGAAAGATGCCAAATATAAAACCGATCGTCATGGCAACGATCACGCCGATCAGCGCGCCCTGAAAGGGAAAGAAAAAATTAAAATCCATACCATAGGTCGCTCCAAGGATAAAGGTAATGACGATGCCTCCGCCCCAGCCGATCATAATGCCAATGATCGCTCCGGTCAGTGTCAGTATCAGCGCTTCGAATAAAAACTGCCGCAGTATGTCCTGATCCGTTGCGCCAACCGCCTTACGCAGCCCTATCTCGCGTGTGCGTTCGGTGACCGATACGAACATGATGTTCATAATGCCCACTCCGCCGACGATTAGCGATATGGCCGCGATTGCCGTGAGTAGGATCGTCAGAACATCCGTAATGGTCGTAAAGAGTGCTGCCGCGTCTTCCATGGTCATGGTATAAAAATCGTCTTTGGTCGTGTCTTTTATATCGTGACTTTCACGCATGGTCGTTTTAATATCGCGCACCATCGCGGGAATCGATCCCTCCGTTTTTGCCTCGACGATAATATGGCTTATATAATGGACGCCCATGACATACTGCTGCACCGTCGTATACGGCATGATGAATGCGTCGTCGTATGCCGCCGCCGCGCCCTGACCCTTTTTGCGCAACACTCCGATGACGCGATAATTTTTATCCTTTATTTTGATATGTTTGCCGATTGGGTCTTCGGTATCGAACAGTTTTTCCGCGACGCGGGTGCCGAGTATGACCACGCCCGCCTGTTGCGCGACATCTTCGTCGGAGAATATCTCTCCATCGGCGAGTTCAAGTTGGAACAGGCGGAATATATCCTTTTCACCACCCAGCAATGCGCCGCCGAACAATTGGGAACGGTATGTTGCCGTAACGCTTCCTTCCATATATGGCATGACCACCGCGGCATCGGGAACATTTTCCTTTCTTCTGAGTGCTGTAACATCCCGTTCCTGCAATGAATCATTCATGATCGATCCTGCAAACCCCGAAAAACCCTCCGGTTGTTTTCCCGGAAGTACAAATACATTCTTTGGCCCGAAGGTCTGCACCTCGCGGAGCACAAGCTCTTGAGCACTGGCTCCTATTGCAAGAATAAGAATGATCGATGTGATGCCAATGACGATGCCGAGGATGGTCAACAATGAACGCGAGCGATGCATGATGACTCCTTCATATGCGGTTTTGATCCTGTCGTTATTGGTCATAGTATGTGTAGTATCTTTTGTCATCCCGAGCTTGTCGAGGGATCTGTAGCTTTTTATGGCAACAGATTCCTCGTCCGCCGGCTGGCGGATCGGAATGACAATCCGCTTCATAAAATTTGCATCATTCGTAGCGAAGCGCTTCCATGGGGCTTTTGCGCGATGCTTGCCGCGCAGGGAAGATGCCAAAGGCAAAGCCGACCACCGTGGAAACAAGAAGTCCCGCTATTGCGCCGCCTACGGGGAATGAAAAGGAGAAGGCGATGCCAAAGACATAATTGATAATCAGCGAAAGCGCGATGCCGATGGTCACTCCGATTCCTACGCCAATGATGCCGCCGCTGACCGTAAGAATAATCGCTTCGGAAAGGAACTGGCGCAAAATATCCTTGTTGGTCGCGCCAAGTGCCTTGCGCAAACCGATCTCTCGGGTGCGTTCCATGACGGAAACAAGCATGATGTTCATGATGCCAACTCCGCCAACGATCAGCGATATCGCCGCAACCGCGGATAATAGCAGTGTCATGATGTCAGTCACGGTTCCGATGCGCTGCACGATATCATCTTGCGTCATGATGAAAAAATCGTCCTTTTCGGGATCATCTATGTTGTGATTATTACGCAAGAGCGTTTCTATGTCGCGCGCTGCATTCGCGATGTTTCCTTCTTCGTCCACTTCCACGACCATGCGCTGGAAATGCTTTATGCCCAAAATGTATTGCTGCACGACCGTATAGGGAACGACCACGGTCTCATCGAAATTCACGAACGAACCTTGGCCCTTCTGCCCAAATACGCCCATGACGCGATAGTTCTTTCCCTTGATCTTTATTTTTTTGCCGATCGGGTCTTGTGTCGGGAACAATTCGTCTGCAACCTTTTTTCCTATCACGACCACATCCTCCTTTTGTCGTACGCTTTCTTCGGGAAAGAAATCCCCGCTTGCGAGGGTCAGATCGAACAGGCGAACGAGATCGGGCGTACTGCCCATGACCAAGCCCATGTAGGATTCGTTTTCATAGGTGGATGTAATGTTGCCGAAGACGATTGGTGTTACGGATAGCGCATTCGGAACATTCGCGCGCTCCTTGAGGTCGTTCAAATCCTTTTCCCGAAGCGAGTCGATGAACAGGGTCGACCCTGCTCCGCCAATATCGGTAGGCGCCCGACCGGGAACGACAAATATGTTCTTAGGACCCATGTTTTGGATCTCGCCTACAATAAGCTGTTTCGCGCTTTCACCCAATGCGACGACCACAATGATCGCCCCGATGCCGATGACGATGCCAAGGATGGTCAACAATGAACGCGAACGATGCGTCGCCAAACCGATAGTCGCCATATGAACCGTGTCCCATAATCGCATGTATTTATTTGATCAGATCGTCATTTTTTACCCGATGGCGATGTTCGACCCATTCATCACTTTCAATAAGCCCGTCTTTTATATGGATGATGCGTTCGGCGACCGCCGCAACATAAGATTCATGCGTGACCATGACAATGGTATGACCCTGTTCGTGCAGATCCTGCAGGAACTGCAAGATGACGGCTCCTGATTTTGAATCAAGGCTCCCGGTGGGCTCATCGGCAAAAATTACCTTCGGATCGTTTACCAGTGCGCGCGCGATGGCTACCCGCTGTTTTTGTCCGCCGGACAGCTTTACCGTAGGAAATTGCTCCCGCTCGGACAGGCCGACCATGCGGATGATATCGCGGGCAATATTCGTGCGTTCCGGTTCGCGGATGTCGGCATAGACAAGCGGAAGCTTTACATTTTCGATGACCGAAAGACGCGGCAAGAGATTGAACGCTTGAAACACAAATCCGATCTTTTTATTGCGTATTCGCGCGAGTTCATCGTCGGAATAATGTTCGAGATCTTTCCCGTCGAGCAGATAGGCTCCTTCAGTTGGCCGCTCCAAGCAGCCGAGTATCTGCAGTAAGGTTGATTTTCCCGACCCTGACGGACCCATGATGGATACAAATTCCCCCTCGTGAATATCAAGGGATATGTCGCGCAGCGCTACCGCCTCTATGTCCTCGATCATGTACACCTTTCGCAGGTGCTTTGTTGAAAGAACGAGTGGACGATCTTTATGGGAATGTTTTTCTTTGCTTGCGCTATTTGTTTCATGCATATGTGCCTATCAATTTGTTACTATGGCGTCGCCCTCCTTTACTCCCGAAACGATTTCCGTGCGCCCGTCGGACCCACGCAATCCGGTGACCACCTCGACCTCTTCGACGATTCCCTTTGCTCTGTTAGTAAGCAGTTTTATATATTTGGCTCCGCTTCGCGAAGTGATATTTCTCGTCGGCGCGTATAGTACATTTGCGCGCTCACCCGACAGAACATCTATGTTTGCCGTAAGTCCAGAAAGAATGCGGACATCTTCCTGTACGAACTCAAAGGTGGTCTTGTAGGTGGCGACACCTTCAAGTGTGGTCGCCGATAGGTCTATCAATATGACCTGCGCATCGAATATGACATCCGAGCCATACGCGTCGAGAGTCACTTTGGCCGTGTTGCCGACCTTGACCTTTGCGATATCCGCCTCAGCCACATAGGATTCGATAAGAAAGCGTCCTGATCCAATGACCGAGATTACGGACACATTGGGTGAAACGATATCCCCTATCGTTGGAACGACTTTGGTTACCGTTCCCGAAAATGGCGCCTTGAGAATGGTTTTGTCTATTTGTGCCTGATAGTAATCGGCATTTGCCCGTGCGTTTTCTACCTGACTTTTTTGATATGCTATGTCCTGCGCCGAAGCACCCGCTATTTTTAGGGTTAGTTCGCGTTCTGCTTGGTCAAGCGAGGTTTGCGCAGTTGTGATACTTGCTTGCGCATTTGATATGGCGCTTTGGTTCGTGGATTTTTGAGCCGCTATGGATTGGCGTTGTTTGTTTACATTTGTCGCTGTCGTGACGATGGTGTTGCGCGCCGCCGAGACGGCCGACTGGTAGGATGCGAGTGTTGTGGCATTCAGACTGTTTGGACTGTTAACCACATCTTGCAGGTCGCTGAAAAAATCCAAAAATATGCCCGAATGAATCTTCGCATTATCGAGTGCCGTATCCAGCCCGGTCGTGTCTCCATTCGTACCTTTGATCGCATTCAGCTCTTTTGAAAAATCCTTCAGATGGTCGGTCGATCGCACACGCCCCGATTCCGAGTCGATTTTTGCCTGACTGTTGTACGAAACGAACGAAAGCGTCGGACGATCCGTTTCGTCATACAAAAAAAGATTGTCTATCTGATTGCGAATAGCATCGTCCGATTTTGTGTAAGCGTCCGTCAGTGTGTCGGATACCGAGCTATAGGTGTTCGCAAGGTCGATGGCCGCCTTTTCTGTGACATTCGCTAAATTGCGCTGTGCATCGGCGAGTGCTATCTTTGCGTTGTCTACGCGTGCCTGCGATATGGCAAGGTCTTCTTGGCGAGCGCCTATGGTGAGCTGTTCAAGCTTTGTTTCTTGCGAACGGACATTTGCCCGCGCTTGGGCAAGCTGGGCATAGAGATCCGCATTATCTAATTGTATGACCTCTTGGCCTGCCCGCACCGCATCGCCTACTTTGACACGGATGCGTGAAACGCGGCCGCCCTTTTCGAATGCGATATCGAGGTTTTGTGCCGGCTTCACCTTGCCGGTAATGTTCACCTCTTCGCGAATGGCGCCACGGCTTACCGGTACGGTCGGGTATGTCTGCGGGCGCGTGTTTTGATAGATGGTATAGCCGCCGATAATGACCGCGACTGACGCGAGCGCAATGAACAACTTGCTTTTTAGCAGTACAATAATTTTGTGCATAAATAAATCTTCTCCCCAAATGTGTTACTCCTTATAGTATATCCGATAGTACCATGCCCTACAACGGCGAGGCATAAAAAAGATCCCGCGTGGATGCGGGACCTTGGTATTTGTAATGCGTATGGAATGTTACAGGAGCGTTGCTGCAAGCTCTGCGAGGTTGGACCGTTCGCACTTGAGGAGCGTGATATGCCCTGCCAGTTCCGAACCTTTGAGCCGCTCGACCGTGTGCGACAGACCGTTTGAGATCGAGTCGACCAGTGGGTTGTCTATTTGGTAGACATCGCCGGTCAGTACGACCTTTGTGCCTTCGCCGGCGCGCGAGATGATGGTCTTTACCTCGAGCGGGGTGAGATTTTGCGATTCATCGACGATGATAAATGACCTTGCGATGCTTCTTCCGCGGATGTGATTGATGGGCCCTATGTCGAGCAACCCTTTTGTGATCAGATCCTTTACCTTAGCGTAGGATCCATTTTTGGATTCCTTTGGTTCCCTTAGCTCTTTGAACCCTTTGGCAACATGTTTTCCTCCTTGTTGTCCGGTGGCACACAGGCTCACCCTTGCGTCCAGAAGGAGTTTCATGTTATCGAAGATCGGAAGCGTGAATGGGTCGAACTTTTCCTCGGTACTACCGGGTCTGAATCCCAGTGGCGCCCCTATTTCGTGGCAAGGGCGATACACGAGCAATTGGTCATATACATCCTCGAGCTGTTCGTACCCCGCCAATAGCGCCATAAGCGTTTTGCCGGATCCTGCCTTGCCATTGAGTGTTACGATCGAGATCTCGGGGTCCATGAGCAGTTCATAGGCGAACCGCTGCTCTATATTACTTGGCATCACGAGGCATTTTCGGGCAGGCCCCATCTTTCGTTCGATGCGAAAGCATCTGGTGGCCTTTTTGTAGATCGCGTTGACCGTCGTTTTATCTACTCTGAATTGACAGCATGCATTCGCATGAATATCGTCCAGTCGTAGCGTGTCGGCCAATGCCTTTGCGGGTATGAGCCCCTGCTGACGCACCGTATGATCATTCAAGACGAACTTCATGCGATTTGGCAGTACATGCGTTTCCATGCCGGAGTAGAGCATTTCGATGCGCTCTATCGTTTTATCGCCCAAATAATCCTGGGCAGTGATGCCACATGCATCTGCTTTAAGACGCAGGTTTATATCTTTGGAAACAATGATCACCTCGGAGTATTTTGGTCTTGGCTCCTTTTGCTTTGCGCCTTTTTTTAATTTGTCCAGTTTTTCTTGCCACGCCTTCGCGACGAGAATGATCCTGTTGTCATTATTGCGCAACAGGCCGACCGGCAGTTTGTTGAAGTCGGTTCCGTTGTAATCAACAAACAACAATCCTCCCGTTTCGGTCGGTGCTCCTTTTGCGAGCGAGCCGTGTTCGCGAAGCTTTTCGAGCTGACGCGATATTTCCCGGGCGTTGGCGCCCAGTTCATCCTGATGTTTTTTGAACTTATCGAGCTCTTCCAATGCCCAGATCGGGATAACGACGATGTTATACCCAAATTTCGAAAGGCATTCCCGATCATGCAATAGTACATTGGTATCGATAAAAAACGCCACCCTTGGTATCTCCGGTTTTGACATGACACCCTCCCTTTGCAAGTAGTGAATGTGTGCTATACCATTCCAATATGTAGCTGACAATATTCTACTTGCAGTATACCCCCGGCAAAGCGTTTGTCAAAATATATAAAAACAGCCCCTTGTGGGAGCTGTCTTTGTGCGCTTAGCGTATTTCGTAGCTGAGATAAACGGTAATGGAAACCTCTTGCGAGCCGGGTTCTATGGAAGGTGCCACAGGAGCCACTTCCATGGAAAGCGCTTTTCCATACCCTCCGACCGCATCACGGTACATTGGTACGGGTTGGTATACATTTTCGGTTATCGTAAGCAGTTTGCCTATCTTGAAATCGCCGGTCTTTGCTATGGAGCGCGCCTTGTCTTGGGCCTGTTTGATCGCTTCTTCACGCGCCTCGCTTTCTATGCGTGTTTTATCGTCTATGGTGAACGAAAGCTGTGATACGGAGTTTGCGCCCTTTTGCGAAAGCTCGCCCATAATTGCTCCAATCTTGTCGAAATCGCGAACCTTTACCAATGCGCTTTGTGTGATGGTATAGCCGACGATATCGGGCGGCGGACATGGGGTTGGTTCCGATCCGATACTCATGATCACCCGCGATGAGCAATCATAATATTGGTAGCGTGGCTCGATACTGAACTGCTGGGTCTTGATGTCCTCGTCCTTTACTCCTTGCGATTTAATGAAGCCGACCAGCGCGTTCATTTTTTCGGTATTTTGTTTCTGCACATCGGCAATATTCTTTCCGCCCTGCGTTATCACGCCAAATGAAAACTCGGCCACATCCGGGATTGCAGTCAGCTTCCCTTCCCCGCTTACCGAAAAACTGCGAAACGATGACGGCTGGATGGACTCCGAGTATGCGCGGGCGTACACCAATCCGGAATATGCGATAACGGCTACGGCGATCGCGCCGATCACCCGCATGCCGTTTTTAATGATGGTGTTTGTTTGGTCTGTCATAATAGTTCTAATACTTCTTTTATTTTTGTCATGACATCGTCTATACTCCAGTTCGACTTAAGGAGATAATACGACGGTTCGATGAGCGCTACATCTTTCAGCATTTCATCGGTCGTGTCGAAGTTCGTCAGCAGGATGATCTTCGCGCTTTTGCCCCACGCATCTTCGCGGATCCTTTTTATCATCGTGATGCCGTCCATTTTAGGCATCAAAATATCGACGAGTAGCAGGTCCGGGTGCTCTTGCAGTGCGATCTTAAGGCCTTCTTCTCCGTTGCGGGCCGTAAGCGCCTCTGCAAAGCCGGTATAGCGTATCTTATCGGCAAGCGCGGACAGCATGGATTCTTCGTCCTCAGTCACCAGTATTCGAATGTCGGCAAGTTCTTTTTTGTTCATAAGTATATTCAGTATACTGCTCCTCAAACAAAAACTCCACCATTGTCCGAGTCAGGCTGCCAGCGGCTTGGAGCCTTCCTTTGCCCTCATGCCTGCAAGCGGAATTTCCACATGGAATGCCGTTCCTTTGTTTTCTTCCGATATGAACCATATTCTTCCGCCGGAATGTTCCACGAGCGATTTCACGATATACAGACCAAGTCCGTTTCCATCAGGCTCCTTTTCCCGCGCATTGTCTGCCCGAAAGAACTTCGAGAATATCTTGTTTTGCTGGTGCACTGGAATGCCGAATCCGTCATCGATTACGCTGATTGTAATGCTTGAACTTCTTTTATTTAATTCGATCATGATGGAACCACCGTTCTGCGTATATTTGATTGCGTTCGTGAGTAGGTTTTGGAAAATGATGCGCAGCAACTTCAGATCAGCATTGATACGGGGTAGTGATCTGTCGTAATTCTTTGCGATGTGCAGGTCCTTCTGTGCGATCTGCAGCGACAGATCTTTCAGTACATCATCCATTACAAGTGAAAAATCAAGCGGTTCCACATCTACCATAAATGTTCCCATGTCGATGCGTGAAACATTCAGCAAGGCGTTGACTAGCTCAATCATGCGTTTGCTCGCGTGCGTTATTTCTTCAAGATATTGTCTTTGCTTTTCGGAAAGCGCTGCGCCTTGCTGGTCGGACAGCATTTCAATATACCAATTAATGATGGTCAATGGCGTGCGCAGCTGATGGGATGCGATGGAGACGAATTCCGTCTTTGATTTGTCAATTTCCTTTTGCCGCGTAATATCCCGCTCCACTCCCACGAACCCGTAAGGGTTGTTTTGCTCGTCAAAAAGCGGAGAGATATGCGTTTCGGCTACATAGAGCTGTCCATCCTTGCGTTTGTTGGTTATTTCACCAGAGAAGCTTTTGCGCTGTTCCTTAATGGCGCTCCACATGGTTTTATAAAATTCTTGCGGCATTTGCTTTCCCCACAGGGCCGGAGTGCTCCCGATGATTTCTTTGCGTGTATACCCTGTGGTCAATTCCGCAGCCCTATTCGCATAGAGTATCGCTCCATTCATATCGGTAATGATAACATGGTCCGATGTGCCATCTACGGCCAGCTTGAATTTTTTAAAATCTTCCGTTACTTCGCGTATTTTTTTGGCAAGCACGATATGGGAATCCCTCAGTTTCTCGGCGGTATCGTTAAACGCCGCGCTAAGATCGCCCAGCTCATCGGATGTCCCGATATGGGTTCGTATATCAAAATCCCCTTCACCCATCCTTTGTGCGGCATATGCGAGCACTTTAATGGGGTCGACGATCCTTTTTTTCACAAGATAGATGATTCCTAGTATCAATAAAGAGAGTATCGCCGCCAAATAGATCAGACTTTGACGCGTCTCTTCTATCGATTGCATGGCCTGCGTTTCCGAAATTTCCGTCACCAGCGTCCAGCCATTTTCCATGCACAGAGCGGCACTGATGACCTCATCTCCCTGCGCATTCGTGTAACTTTTTTGCGAACTGCATTGCAGAATTGTGGCAATATCGGCTTGGCGCGTCAAACGCATGCCATTGAAAAACTGGTCATCAATGACATAGCCGTCCTTATTTACCAAAAATAGGTTCATAGATGCATATCGCTCGTCAATCCCTATGAACAGATCACTTTTGATCTTTAGTGCGTCGGCAACGCTACCCGCTTTGATAAAACTTACCAATGTGCCGATCCGTTTTCCGTCGATCTTATCAGTGAGCGGTGCCGCTACCGCCAAAGCGATCGTAGAGACCCCAAAACTGTCCGTTGCAATAAAGTCGCTTACTTGCGTGGCGCCAAAGATAAAATCTTCCGATTGCAGTTCTTTAACATATTGTGATCCGTCCTTGCCTATTTCCTGCGCATCGGTGGATGCGACTACCGTGCCGGAACGATCTAATATATTGATGCCGTACATTGCCGAGTCAAGCGCAAGTTTGTTTTTCTTGAGGTGTTCCCCGAGCGCGTCGATCACTTCTTGTTTCCCGGTTCGTACTATTTCTTGCGTAGCATCCCGAATGAATCCATCAGAAGAAAAGTCTATCGTTCGGCGCTGTATGCCGTCTATTACATCGAGCAGTACGACGCGCGACGCATTGTTTATAAGCGTCAGCTCCGCAAATATCGCATCGGATATGCGGTTTTTTTGCATAATAAATGTCGCCACGCTCGTTCCGATTACCAATAATAAAATCGCGGTCAGCGCGCTCATTATTTTAAACCCAATTGTCAGTCGTTTGAATGTTTTCATATTGGTATTATGCGCGATCCTTCCTATTGGTTTTTGCGACCTCGCCCGGAAGTGGAAGTGTTATGCGAAATGTACTTCCCTTTCCCTCCGTAGATACAAATCCTATTGTTCCCCGTACATGGTCGATGATCGATTTTGTTATATAGAGACCAAGGCCGTTACCCTCAGGCTCTTTTTTGCGGGCATTGTCCGCGCGGAAGAATTTGGTGAAAATCTGCGATTGCTGGTTTGCAGGGATGCCGTAACCTGTATCGGATACGGTTATGACCGCTTGCCCATATACCTTTTTTATGGACACCGTAACAGACCCCTTTTCTGGCGTATATTTGAGCGCATTCGAAAGCAAATTTTGAAGAACTACGCGCATCATATTTGGGTCAACATTGATCGTGCCCATATTTTTTGCATACTCTTTATTGACGCTGATGCGTCTTTTTTCTGCGAATTGACTCAGTTCATCCATGACAGAATCGGCTATATCTGACAGGAGTGCCGGAGCCGGCTCCGAGTGAAGCGATCCAGTATCGATGCGGGATACGCTTAACAATGAGCTGACCAACTCGACCATGCGCGCACTCGCTACATGGATCTGATCGAGATATTTACGCTGTATGGCATTGATCGGGCCGACATCTTCATCTGACAACATTTCCACATACCAATTGATCGCCGCAAGCGGCGTGCGCAATTGGTGCGACGCGATCGATACAAAATCCGTCTTCGCCCGATCTGCATTTTTTTGCGCCGTAATATCGCGTTCTATTCCTACGAAGCCCCGCGCATCGCCCTTATCGGTAAGGAGCGGAGCAATATGCATATCCGATTCATAGATCTCCCCGTTTTTCCGACGATTTGTAACTTCCGCATGAAAGGGCTGCCTTTGTTCCTTTATGGTAGACCACATCGTTTCATAAAACTCTTTTTTCATCTGTCGCCCCCATAATGACGGGCGGTTGCCGATCATTTCATTGCGCGAATATCCTGTCGTCGCTTCGGCTGCTTTATTTGCGTAAAGAATATGCCCATCGATATCGGTGATGATGATATGGTCGGAGGCACTTTCCACGGCAAGTTTGAACTTTTCGAAATCCGCGGCGCGCTCCCATAGCTTATTTTCCATAGCCCCGTGCGCTTTCTTGATTTGGTTCATTGCCGCGGCGAGCGTAGCGCTTATGTCTTCGAACTCATCGCTTGTTTTGATGATATGTGGCTGCGCGCCGATTCCCTTTACTGTTTGCAGTAATGAGTCCCGCAACGCGCGGAGCGGGCGTACCACTAACAGCAGCAGCATTGTCACCACAATTCCCATGCCAAGTGATGCTACGAAAATAAATATCCCCATACCAAGTACCGCCTTGTCGGCTGCTTCCGTAAAAAATTGGCGCAGTTCCGTTATGACTATAAAAAAGGGAGTATTAGGTATGCGGGCCATTCCTACCAGCTCATCGCGCGCATGCATCTGATCATATACTATAAATTCGCGCGACTCCCCCAGTCCCGCGATCTCGCGAGCGACTTCGTCGTAATGCATGGCTTGTATGTCGATACCTCCGAATCGTTTCTCTTCCGTTATTTCCCGAAGGACATTTGGGGGTAACTTCCCCAAACTTTTAAAAAGCAAATTTCTTTTCTTTGCCTGTATTACGACGCCATATTTGTCTACGAGTATCGCGTTACCCTCCGCGCTCAAGTCGTCGGGCCTCAATGCATCGGTGATCAGGTCTTCCTTTAATTTTGCCACAACTATGCCAACAATCTCCCCCGAAGGCGCTTTTACCGGATGCGAAAAATAATAACCAAATTTGCCGCTGGTTACGCCGATAGCGGCATCTACGGTTGATGCGCCGGATATTGCCCCCTTGAAGTAGGTACGGAACGCATAATTTTGCCCGACAAATGATGGATCGGTAGAAACAAGTGTTTTACCTGCTTTGTCCATGACATAGACCGCTTGGTAGTGCTTGTTCGCATCGCTATTGGTTAAATGCGCAAGTAGCGTGGGATCTTGCTCTTGCGGATCGGATAGTTGTAAGTATGTTATAATTGGTTGCTGTAAACTGATATTGCGCGCGAAACCGATCGAATCCGCAAACACGCCCTCGATAACATCCCTTTGTTGCGTGACGACCATTGCGGTGTGCTTTAATACTATGTCGGTGATGACCCGATCCGCCACCCGCGTTGCGGTGATAGCCATAAGCACGCCGAAGCATGCCGTAGTCACGACAACACCGATAATAACCTTCGTTTTTATAGACATGCGTAATTTCATGTGCGCTGCATACTATTGGCGTCTCTTATCCATAAAGTATACACCATTTTTATATCCACGGTAATCACAAAATGTGCATAATAAAAAAACAACGCATGTCATTGCGTTATTTTTAAGTTGATATTTTGCACCCATTATTTTTGCATCGAGGCAAATCTTCCGGCTATCGCCTGCTGTGCTTTTTTGACTGCATCGTTGAACGCGTCGCGCATGACCGCTTCAAGCTTGCTTCCTGAAAGATCGGCGGGTATCGCCACTTCCTTTACCTCAAATGCGCCGTTCATAACGATGCGCACGCCGTCGCGCTCCACGGCAATTTCCTCCTTTTGGATTGCACTTTGCAATTCCTTAAGCTGTTTCAGTTGTTTGAAAGATTCGAACATAGACGATAATTATATGTTATTTTTCTGTGACCGTCGCGCTGATGATCGTTACCGGGTTTACCGGCTTAGACGGTTCACCGGTGAATTGATTCGGGGTTACCGGAGCGCCGGCTATTTTGTCTACCGTGTCCATGCCCTGCACTACGCGACCAAAGATCGTGTAATTTTTCGGCAACGGATAATCCGCGTGCATGATGAAGAATTGACTGCCATTCGTGTTCGGGCCTGCATTTGCCATGGCTACCGTACCCCGCAAGTACTCTCCGGTAAACGGCTCATCTGCAAATGTGTAGCCGGGTCCGCCCGTACCGTCGCCTTTCGGGTCGCCGCCCTGGATCATAAATCCGCTAATCGCCCGATGGAATACCGTTCCGTTATAAAAGCCTTTTTTCGTGAGCGTCACGAAGTTTTCCACCGTTTTTGGCGTTTGATCGCCGTTTAGCGCTATGACGATCGGACCCTCTGATGTCTGCAATGTGACTTCAATGCGAGCGTTTGTTTCCATAGTTGTTTTTGTCGTTTTTGGTGAGCTGAGTTGCGTTTCCTTTTGTGGTATTGTCGGTTTTTGTTGCGCTATGTCCAATTTTCCATACATGCCAAATCCAATAACGAGCAGCGCAAGAAATATCGCCACCGCCATGCCTTCCTTGTAATTCATAGTTTCGTTTTTGCGGTTAACTTTTTATCCATTATAGCGAACGCGGGCGCCTTTGCGCAATGTTATTTCTTCTTTGATGCCTTAGATCGATCGGTCTCGTTCAAGCTTTGCTTGCGCAACCGAATGCTTTTCGGGGTCACTTCCAGATATTCATCTTCGGCCATCACTTCAAGCCCGCGCTCAAGCGTTACCGTCAATGGTGGAACCAGCTGAATCGCTTCGTCCGCGCGGGATGCGCGCATGTTTGTAAGCTGCTTTCCTTTGATCGGGTTCACCGTCATGTCATTTCCTTTTGATGTATTGCCGATAACCATGCCTTCGTAGACCTCGGTATTTGCTTCAATGAACAATGTTCCGCGATCCTGCAGGTTGGCCAATGAAAATGCCAGCGCCTTGCCGGTTACCATGGATATCATGGAACCGAGTTCCGTTTTTACGATCTCTCCCGCATGCGGGCGGAAGCCGATGAAACGGCTGCACAAAATACCTTCACCGCGCGTATCTATGGTGAACTGGCCACGGTAACCGAGCAATCCGCGCGTAGGGATCTCGAACAACAGACGCGTATAGCTTTCTACCTGCTTCATCTGCGTCATGATGCCGCGACGCTTACCCAGCGTTTCAATGACCACACCAGCCATCTTTTCCGGCACATCAATAACAACCTCCTCGAACGGTTCCATGCGGTGTCCGTTTTCTTCATGCATAACAACCTGCGGTTGGGATACCTGCAGTTCGAAACCTTCGCGACGCATGTTCTCGAGCAGAATTGCTATGTGCATTTCGCCGCGCCCATACACCTTGAAACTCTCGCCCTCCATGAAGTCAACTTTCAAGCCTACATTTACCTCGAGCTCCTTTTCGAGACGCTCTTTGATCTGCCGGGTCGTTACAAACTTGCCCTCTTTCCCTGCGAACGGAGAGTCATTGACCAAAAAGTTTAGAGAGATGGTTGGCTCGTCGATGGCGATCGCCGGCAATGCTTCCTGCGTAGGGTTCGCGCAAAGCGTTTCGCCAATGTCGATGTTCGCCAATCCGGCGATCATTACAATATCGCCCGAGCTGACCGACGGGGAATCAATACGCTCCAGCCCTTTGAATGTAAAGAGTTTGGTTATCTTGCCGGCGCGGATTTCGCCGGTCGGTTTTTTTATAGTGATGGTCTCGCCCACCTTTACCGTGCCTTCATACACGCGTGCTATCGCAAGACGGCCCAAAAAATTGTCGTAGGCGAGGTTGAACGGCTGTGCGCGGAACGGAAGATCGTCACGCATGTGACTTGGATGCACCTCATCGATGATCACATCCAAAAGTGGTACGAGATCCTTCGAATCGTCTTCAAGATTCTTTTTTGCTATTCCTTCGCGGCCGATCGCGTAAACGGTCGTAAAATTGAGCTGCTTATCGGTCGCGCCAAGGTCCATAAACAATTCCAGTACCATTTCGTGCGCTGCCGCAGGATTTGCAGCCGGCTTGTCTATTTTGTTGATGATTACGATTGGCTGTAGTCCGAGCTCGAGGGACTTTTTCAGTACGAATCTGGTCTGCGGCATCGGGCCTTCTTGTGCGTCGACGACCAATAATACGGAGTCGATTGAGCGCAATACGCGCTCAACCTCGGAACCGAAGTCGGCGTGACCCGGGGTGTCCACAATATTGATCTTCGTTCCCTTGTACATGACGGACGCGTTTTTTGCGTAGATGGTAATGCCACGCTCCTTTTCGAGCGTATTGCTATCCATACTGACCCCCTCGGCGGCGGCCCCTGTTTGTTTCAAGATGGCATCGGTAAGTGTTGTTTTGCCGTGGTCTACGTGTGCGATGATCGCAATATTGCGGATTTCCATATAAAAAAGCCCATAGTGCCCGCTCGTAATCTAACCGCATGTGGAATTACATGCATGCTTGCCTGCCAGAATGTCAAAATTTTGGCTGCAAGCCGTTAATTCTCCGTCAGCGTATCTCGATATGCTTCCTCGAAATTAGCGGCTTTCGCTCAAAATTTTATAATTCTGGCTAGGCATTAGATTCCGAACGGGCACTCAGGGCAACGTTTATTAATTGAGTTACCATTATATCGGAAATGGTGGAAAGTGTAAAGACCTTACTCGTGCACCCGTAAAAAACCCGCCGAAGCGGGTTTTGCCGTAACGAAGTACGGGAGTTAGAGGGCGGCGATGAGCTGCACGAGCGAATCGATCTTTACCGCTCCGGGAATCACCTTATCGCTTTCGGTAAGCCAAAAGGTCTGCATGCCGGCCGCCAGTGCGGCGTAGACGCCTGCCTCCCCGTCTTCCACGGCTACGCAGTCTGCCGCGTCGACTTCCATGCGTTTTGCAGCAAGCAAGAACACATCCGGCGCCGGCTTCCCCTGCGCAACCTCATCAACCGAGGCGTGACATGTGAAGTATGGGGTCGCGCGAATACTCGTCAGACACCTAACTATCCATGCCGTCGGCGATGCCGAAGCTATGCCCATGGGAACACCGCGCGTATACAACCGATGAATCAGTTGTGGCGCGCATTCGATTGGATGAATTGGCTTGGTATTCGCAAGGCGTATCATGTACTTCCACTTCTCAGCAAGCAATTCATGCGCATCACAATGTGGCGCCAACTGTCGGAACACTTCCAGTGTGTGCACGCCAGAAAAGCGTACCGTTATATCCTCCGGGTTCACTATAATGCCGCACTCTTTTAAAACCTCCGTTTCTGCCGTCGCGTGAAACTCCGTTTGCGTGCGTACGAGCGTACCATCCAGATCAAAGATCCATGCTTTACCCATCGCTTCCTCCTCTTTTATTTTTATATCATATGTGGAGCTGTCTTCATAATCTCATATGCGCATATGCGTTGTCAAAAAACCGCCCCATTATGGGGCGGTTTTTTTATTTGCACCATGAACATTTTTTCATCGATGCCGAAACTTTTCGGGAGCGCGCGAGCATGCCGTCGATACCCCAGCACCTTCCGGCTCGAAATACGATCACTACAATCAAACCGGCTATATAGATAATGTGTTCATCGACAATGTAGCCATGCGCCCCGGCATACGGAAAGTTTAACACCGGCAGGTAATATAAGATCATGAGCATGCTTGCCAGTACCGCCGCGGTTCGCGTGGCAATGCCAAGCACAAGCGCCGCCCCGATAAGAAACAGGCCCCATTTGTTTAATGCATCAACGAACGGCATAAATTGCGATGCGGCGAGCCAGTGATAAAACCCTGTCATTGTTTGCGCGCCCATAAGATACCCGGCCGATGTCCATGCCGGATCTATGATCTTCGCGATGCCCGCATACAGAAACAAAAACCCAAGCGTTACGCGCAACAGAAACAGCGCCATTGTTTGTGATCTTGCCATATGCATATAGTATACCACAATCCATTGTTTATTTCATCATATCACGCAGTTCACAATACTCGCACTTCGGATCGGTGCATCGTTTTTCCCAAAAGACCCCTTCCAGAATTTCCGCCCCCACTCGCACGATATCCTTTTCCAGCGCAGTGACCTCTTCCGGCGTCACCTCAAACATTTCTTTCTTATATTTTCCACTCGACATGGGCTCTATAAAATCGACATCCGCCGAAACCATGGCATATTTTCCTTGACGATCCAAGAGTATCTTATAGAAGATTAGCTGCCGCTTTATCCCCCCGCCCTCGTTCTGCGCCTCATGTTCTTCATCCCCTTCCGCTTCTTTTGCTTTGCCCTCTATCTGGTTGCGCGACTTCGGCTTTCCCGTTTTGTAGTCCACTACATTCACTTTGTTTCCCGCGTCAAGAAATTCGATCTTGTCTATCTTGCCGGTCAAGCGAATCTCCGGCGTTATCATGACATCGCTTACCGCATACTCGGTAAGTACATTCCCCCGCCATGTTTGATGGTAGGTATCATAATACCCTTCAAGCGCCATTAGCCCTTTTTTCTTCGCATCCTCAAAATCCCTCCCTGAAAGCGATTGCCTCCCCAGGTGATACATAAACTTATCCAAAAGAAATTGCTTGTCCGCGCCGCGCTCGGCGAGCGCATTGAAAAAATCCTGGAGTGCATTATGGACCGCCGTCCCGAACATCTGATGCTTTTCCGGCGCCCCCGGGATACGCAAGAGGTTCGAATAGAAATAGCGCCATGGGCAGACCAAATAGTTGTTCAGGGCGGTCGCAGAAAGGCCGTTACGCATAAACAGCTCCTTGATATATTCCTTATCGCGGATATCCACCGCCGCGATCGTGCGCGGCGTGAACAGCAACTCTTTATGCGTTAGCATATCTTGCTCATACGATTTCGTTTCCATGGGTTCGCAAAGATCTCCCCGCAGTTCTCCTATGAAGAGCGATGGCAAGAGTACGCGCTTGCGTGCGTTCTCTTTCGCATATGTTACTGTCGCCGTTTGTTTTGCACGCGTCAGCGCCACATAAAACAGCCTTCGTTCATCGGCATTCTCATCGTCATCTTCTTGAAGGGGTTTATCTGCGCGCGCAAATACGGCCATGGGCAATTTTAACAACTCCCTGTTTTTCTTATTTCCCCAGTGCGTGTCGAACGCATTGACGATGTACACATGATCAAATTCAAGACCCTTCGAGCGATGTGCCGTCATCAAATGCACCTTTCCCGTTCCGTAACCGCCAATACTTCTCTTTATTGTCAATCCGTGGCGCTCCATGGTATCCAAATGAACGAACAGATCCGCAAGTTTCGCATTTCGATTTGATTCGATCAATTTTTTTATTTCATCAAAAAATGCCGTAAGTTTTTCCATCTTTTCCACCGGTTCCGATCCCGCAAGGATATGCGCCAACAATCCCGATTCGCGCATGATTACCTCCACGCTCTCCGCCAACCCCTTGTTCTTTGCCGCCGCGTTCCAACGCACCATGTTGCCATACATGGTTTGCAACACATCCGGCCGTTCCAGTCGTAGGGTTTCGTCTTTTAGCAAGTGCCCGGAACGCAGTACATCGTAGATCGATGTGCGGTTACGATTTGCGTATTCGATGCATTTGTACAGATCAAGCGGTTCAACCCCAAGAAAATCAATGTGCAACATTCCAATGAGGTCTTCAGGCAAGCCGAAGCCATTGACCGCACGCAATATGCAAACCAATTTTCCAATCTCGTTATCCCGTAAGATATCCTGGTCCGATTCTATGACGGCAGGGACTTCCATGCGTTCAAGCATTTCCAATAAAAGGAACGCATCGCGGTTGTTTCTGTAGAGGATTGCAATAGTATCCGGCGCCACTCCGTGCGCCATACGCTCCTTGATATCTTTTGCAACGCCATACCATTCCGCGTCTTCGGTCGTAAACGCACCGATGCGGATCGGCTTTGCTTCGTGCGGTGCATTCGCCCGCAACTCTTTTTTCCCGGAAATGATGCCATGTGCGGCATCGAGAATGATCTGCGTGGATCGATAGTTCTCTTCCAGTATGATCAACTCCGCAGATGGATAGAGTTTTTGAAAATAAAGAAAGTTCTCAAGCGATGCTCCTTGAAAACGATAAATGGCCTGTTTTTCATCGCCCACCACAAATATGTTCGGGTTTTGATGAAATCCACACAGTAATTCAACGATGCGGTTTTGCGCATTGTTCGTGTCCTGGTGTTCGTCCACCAACACATAGTGGTATTGTTCCTGCAATAATAACAGTAGGTTCGCATCGCGTTCCAGCACGCCAAGCACCTCCATGATCATGTCCGCATAGTCGTACCATTTTTGCTCGTTCAGCGCTTGTTCGTAGTTCCTATAGAGCACGGCCAGCTCGTCCACCTTTTTAATGTTCTTCTGCTGTTTCTGGTACGCCCCTTTCATCTTGCCCTTATGAGCTCCTTTGTCGTGATAGAGATCCTCGATGCCTTCGAATGCATGCGATTCCTGCGCAACGATTGCGTCAAAGCGTTCGGTTGAAATACCCTCTTGTTTTAGTTTGTCTATCGATGACAATATTTTCCCGACATAATAGGTCGGGTCTCCGTAGGGGCGCAGCAGTTCGAGTGGCAGGGTCTCAAGAACACGCTCAATGACGCGCACGCGGTCGACATCGGTCACCGGCTCGGAGCCAATGATGCGCGGAAAATATTCCGGGTAGCTTCCGATGATATCGTTGCAGAACCCATGGAAGGTACTGATACCGGTTGCATATGCCGGGCCGCCTATCATATCCATAAGACGACGACGCATGGAGGCAACTCCCGACTCCGTAAAGGTAAGTGCCAAAATATTCTCCGGCTCGGTGTCGGTCTTTTTTAAAATGTTTGCAATGCGCAATGTGAGTATCTGCGTTTTCCCCGTGCCGGGCCCTGCGATGACCATAACCGGCCCTTCAATGGCGTCTACTGCATGTTTTTGTTGCGCATTTAGTTTATTATATGCGGTTTGGAATATTTCTCCATTCATAATGAGGTCATTATAGCACAAACGACCCCTTTACGGAGTCGCCTTTTTTTCTCTATTACTTGACGGTAAATTCTCCGCGCACCATACCCATCCAACAACTGAACGGCAACTTGCCGTCTTCTTCGGGGGTGAAATATACGACATTATCACCCACCTCGATATCTTTAGATATCCCCAAAGACGGCACAATAATGCGATTTGTGCAGCCGTTTGGTTGTTCCGCACTGATGATCCACTTTACCGGGACGCCCTTTTTTAGCTTGGTCGTTTCCGTATCAAACCCCGTAGGCACTATCTTTGTATGCACTATCTGTATTTCTCCCGATGGAGCCGTTTCTATTACCATAGCCTTCCTTGCGCCGACATTTTGCGAAAATGGGTTCACCCATGTAGCATGACCCGCATTAAAGATCGTGATTGCGAACAACAGAACTACGAGTCCGGCAACCTTTTTAAATATCCCCCCGTTGAGCTTTGATGACCATGCACTTGCCACGCCGAGCGTTAACAGGGCCGGCACAGTGCCAACCGCAAACAGCGCCATACTCATACCGCCGATCCACATGCTTCCCGAGGCCAACGCAAACAGTTGCATACTTTGTGTAAATCCACAGGGCAGAAAGAAACTCAGCCCTCCCAGCACAAATGGGGTGCTTGCGCGGTTCGAATTACCCATCGTGTCCCATATCGTTCGTATACGCTTTGGCATGCGAATACCGGCCCGCGCAATCGAAGGCGCCAGCCCAAGAATATTCAATCCAAGCCACGCCATAACGATCGCAATCGCGATGTTGAACAGCGCTATCATATTCCCGCTGATATGTATCGTACCCCCGATCGCCCCCAATGCCCCTCCAAGTACAAAGAAAGACCCAATGCGACCTATGTGAAATGCCGTATGCGGTCTGAGGGTTGATCGCCATGTCCGCTCCTCTGTCGTAATATATTTCTGCGCGAATGCAACCACTACGCCTCCGATCGTCGCCATACATGAAGAAAGCGACGCAACCACGCCGATCAATAATGCAACGCCAAATGTAATATTTGCATCGCCGGGAGCAAATGCATCCAGCGCCCCCGTTTTAAGCATCATGCGGTAGACAACAGTCCCCATCACAATGATCCCTACCGCCGTGATCCACTCCCGTTGTACATTCCCCGATACCACGCATACAGCGCAATGCGCTTTTTTTTGCTCCTGTTTTATTTTCATGACCGTGCGCGTTAGGATGCCATGTCGTGCATCGCTTCGTCAACTTTTATTTCAACCCGCCGTTCCCACTCATGCCGTCGCTCAAAACCGCTTTTTTCCATGCGTTCCGAAATGCGCCAAATGCCGTGGTAGAGTTTTTGTATTTCTATTAATGCCTCTGGCATAGTGTGCTTTGTCGTCATCAATATCGTTTTTTTCCCCTTAAAAAACCGCCATACGGCCGGGTCGATCACATACGCCTTTCCGCCATATTCAACGATCAAAAGGTCATGGTGCGTGTGCCGATCGATAATTCCTTTGACAATATAGATTCGCGCGGTGGGAAGCTCGTCGAGGATCCAATTACCGGCCAAATGAACTATTTCATCGCAATATTTTTGTACCAAAACCGGGAGCGGTCGGTCCCCCACCTTTTTCAACAGATGCACTATCTTTTTTTGGATCTGGTCGATTAGCTCCCTTGTCATACGGCAATTATATACCGCTTTTCGTGGAATGACAAAAAAACACCCTTCGTCTTCCGGGTGTTTTTTGAGCATCCTTATTTGGCAATATCCCCGCACGCATAATAGATACCCGCCTCTTGTGCCGATTTATGCACATTGATTGCCATAGGCAACTCAGTGAAGATCGTATCCAATGATATATCAAGTGTTGTAACGGATACTCCATCTACCGGGAATACCAGCGGATACACTACACCACCTATACTTGCGCATGTTCCCGTATGAATATGCGCCGGCTGCACAATGCCTGCCGGTGCGCCCGTCAACCGCAACTCGACCTGTGTTTTTCCGCCGACGGCCGTCAGTGTCGCAGTCCCTGTTTCGCCCGAATTGTTTTGTTGTTCAAGCGTGACCACGACAGTTCTCGCCTCCGGCGCTTGTGCATTTTGGCTTGGATATAATTGCGCGATTCCATACCAAGCCGCTCCGAGTATCAATACTACCACACCGCTTATGACAATAGTCTGTTGCTTCATAGCATTACATGGGTGCTTTATTATGATACCAACTTTTATGCTGTCGCTTCGACCACGCGGCAGATCTTTCCTTAAGTATACCACATACCGAATAAAAAAAGCCCCGGCCTAAGCCGGGGTATGCAACTATTGTTTTCGGGGCGGCAAGATCGTCAGATCCGGACGCCCCATCGTCAACAGCCGTCTTCGCAGTGACTGACCGTCGCGAGTCTCCATCTTCGGTTTGTTCCTACCATACGGAATCACCTCCCTTTTGTGTGTATCTGTATTTTTGTGAAACTCCCGGACTATTTGTCAGCACAAGCGACCGCTTGCACTACATCCGCCTCAACCGCCGCAATTTCCGTTACATGTCAACCAAATCACCTCCTTCCGTATATGTGTGGGTATTTTTTACGCCTTGTGCTAATGGTCAATATATAACAAATCAGACACCTTGTCAATATCCCCATACTCTGCTATAGTAATTCCACTATGTTGATCGATGATGTCGTAATCAAGGCAAGTTCCGGCCGTGGAGGGCGCGGAGCCGTAGCTTTTAACAAGAATATGAAGAGTCTCGGTCCTGCCGGCGGAAGCGGCGGTAATGGCGGAAACGTCGTTGTTGAGGCCGCCTCGGACTTGAGCCTGCTCAACCAATTCCGGTTCAAAAAGGATATTTCGGCCGAAAGCGGTGAGCCCGGAAAACCCCAATTCAACGATGGTCACACCGGAGCCGATCTCATACTCAAGGTTCCTGTTGGCACCATTATCCACAATATGACCACCGGAGCAGACTACGAGCTGGTCAAGATCGGTGAGCGCATCGTCATCGCCAAGGGCGGCAAGGGTGGCAAGGGCAATTTTCACTTCAAATCATCGGTCAATACCAGTCCGACCCAATACCAAGACGGCACGCCGGGAGAAGAGTTCATGTTTCGGCTGGAGCTGAAGTTGATCGCCGATGTCGGCATCATTGGCCTGCCCAGCGCCGGCAAATCCAGCCTGCTCAACGAACTGACCAACGCACAAAGCAAGGTTGGCAATTATCCGTTTACCACGCTCGAACCGAACCTTGGCGTTTATTACGAATTGATCCTCGCCGACATCCCCGGCCTGATCGAAGGCTCGAGCCAAGGAAAGGGCTTAGGGGACAGGTTTCTTCGCCACATTGAACGCACGGAAATCCTTTTCCACTTGGTTCCCGCCGACTCCCCCGACCCGGTCCACGATTATACGGTCATTCGCTCGGAACTCGGAGCACACAACCCTGCCCTACTTACCAAGAAGGAGTTCCTGTTTCTCAGCAAGAGCGACATGGTTACCGAGGCAGATCTCAATGAAAAGATATCGCTTCTTAAAAAACTCAATCCGACCGTTGTTCCTATTTCGGTCTATAATTGGGAGAGCCTTGATGGCGTCAAGCGCATATTGAATGAAGTGATTAAGGGGAAAAAAATTTAAAATTTTAAATTTGAAAAGGGTGCAAAAAAATATCCATCAACTACGGTGGATATTTTTTACGATCTATCTTTCTACGATTTTCTTTGTAGTCTTCGCTTCACTTACCCAATGCCTTTTGTATATGGCCAAGTATTTCTTCCGGATGGCGTTCGCAGAGGTTCTTTTTTAATCGCATCGTTACCGATTTCTTTGATGCAATCGGCAGTATCTGTTCGATCTCGCCCATGATTGGTGAGATAATGGTAATTTGCGTAGGGATCGTTCTGTTAATTACCTGCTTTACTGTGGTCTTGAACTTTGCCGTGAATTCCTGCTGGTATTGTTCTTTGGTTGACTTGGAACTGCCGCCCGTAACGCCCGTCTTCCCGGGGCGCACCGCCAAGCCTTCGTTGCCGGAATAACGGATACGCGGGATTCGAAACATTTCTACTTTTTCTATCAGCCCGTCTCCAGCAAGATAGAACTCGGCTTCCTGTGTCCCGGTGAGGATCAGCAACGCCCGTTCCTTTTTGAATTGTGGAAATTGTTGTGCGATTTTCATATGTACTTATTATACATCGCTTCCGATGCGTTGTCATTCATTTTATGAAGCTTGTCATCCCGAGCGCAGTGGAACGAAGCCGAGGGATCTGCAGTCGCTGCTTATAAGCAACAGATTCCTCGCCCGCCATCCGGCGGGTCAGGATGACAAATATATCGAATGCACATTACAGATACCCTTCCTTGTGCAGCGTCCGCTTCACTTCCTCGGCATTGTGCGCAGCCATCAGTTTCATGCGCAGTTCCCGCGCCCCATCAAATCCATGCACATAGGCCTTATAGTGCTTTTTCATGACATCAAACCGCTTTGTTTGCCCAAATAATGTTTCAAACAATTCTGTGTGCTCAAGCATGACGCGCATCTTTTCCTGCAATGCAATGTCGTTCGCCGAAATCGGCCCCGATATTTTCATCGCATCCTTACCGGCAAAGAACCACGGATTTCCAAACATACCGCGGCCGACCATAACACCGTCAACTCCATATTTTTTTACCTTCTCGAATGCATCCGCCAGCGTATAGACGTCTCCGTTTCCCAAGAGCAACGGACGATCCTTCGCGCCGTAATATGCATCGCGCAGTTCCACGGCATGCGCGATGACATCCCAATGCGCCGGAACGGCCGACATTTCCTTTTTTGTCCTACCGTGAATCGTGATTGCCGCCGGCTCCATTTCCATGACATACGGCAGCCACTCATTAATCGTATTTTTTGTATACCCTATTCTCGTTTTTACCGATACCGGAATCTTTCCCGCGCCGCGTTTTGTCTCGGCTATTATCTTTTGCGCCAACTTGGGCGTTTGTATCAATTTTGCGCCGGCGCCTTGTTTTTGAATGTTTTTTTCCGGACACCCCATATTGATATCGATTCCGTCAAATCCCAACTCTTGTGCCAATAGTGCCGCTTGATAAAAATGTTCCGGTGTCGCGCCAAAAATTTGCGCAACAATGGGTCGTTCGGTCTCATCGTACCAAAGGTCCTTGAGGAGCGCTTCCTTTCCCGCTGAACAAAGCCCGTCACAGGAAACAAACTCGGTCCACATTACATCGGGCTTGCCGTATTTTGCGATCATGCGACGAAATGCCGCGTCGGTCACATCCGCCATGGGGGCAAGTGCAAAGACCGGTCTTTTTAGATCATTCCAAAATCCGTGTTCGATCATATACCGCTAAGTGTAGTGCATCGGCCAGTCCGTTTGCAAATGAATACTCACACAAAAAGACGCCCCTCAAAAGAAGGACGCCTTTCATGTTCCGATCTCTTATTTGAAAAAGTCCTCACTCAATTTTCAAACAAGGTATCTTATATTAAGTATACCATTAATAGCTATTCCCGAGCAAGCCCCGTGACTACTTTATTTCGCCATTACTTGGGCAAGTTCGCGGAGTGTTTCATCAACCGGCCTTGGCGCGCGACCAACAACTTCTATAAATCTGTTTCGTTCGATCATGGAGTCGTTTTTCAGGCTCCCCATGAGCGCCGCTGCTATATGTCTCGGCACGCCGCTGATCGTTTGCACCACCCATGCGATAATCGCCAGCGGGAACCATCCCACATAGATAACCCTGCTCTGTCTCCCATGCACGACCGCCCCGCTGCGCATAATCAGCTCATCGTAGCCCATCGTTTCCGATCCTATTTCGAATATCTCGTGTCCGTCCGACCTACGCTCAATCAACGCAGCCACCATGGCAACTGCGTCTTCCAATGCTATGGGCGAACATTTTGTCGTACTCCACCGCGGCATAATGACCACAGGAAATCTTCGGGACAACCAGTAAACCATTCTATATGAAACACTGCACGGCCCGAGCAGGATACTCGCCCGCACCTCCGCCAACGGCACGCCGTGCGCTCCCAGGCGCTTTCCGGTCTCCTGTCTGCTTCGCAAATGTTGCGATAACAGTTCTTTTTTAGGAATGATCCCTCCCAAATAGATTATTTGCTTCACGCCCACTTTCCTTGCTATTCGACCCGTTCGGTCGGCAAATGCCCTATCCATTGCCTCAAATTTTCTATCGTCCAACGAATGTACCAGATACACCAGCACATCGGCAGGACCTATGCTGTTTTGCGCTGATAAAAATCGCTCCGTTCCCTCGTCGGAGCCGAGGTCGACAAGCCGCCATACTACGCGCTCATGCGCTACCCCCACACCCTCTTCAGGTCTATATGACGCAATAATCGTATGTCCTGTCGTTGTAATAAGTTTTTTAACGAGCGCAGACCCTACACATCCGCGCGCTCCGATAATTGCTATGTTCATATATGCGCATTCCTTTCCTTTATTGCTTCGCGGGCCGCCGCTTCACCGGCCACATACCCTGCGCTCCAGCACAATTGCAAATTAAACCCTCCCGTCGGCGCATCAATATCAAGCACATCTCCGGCGAAATAGAGATTTTCCACCAGTTTCGAGCACATCGTTTTTGAATCTACCTCATTTAAGTCTACACCACCGCTCGACGCGATCGCCTTGTCGAACCCCAAAAGTCCGATCGGCGTCATGCGCAGGTCTTTAAGCATTTTTACTAACCGCAGCCGATCCTCACGCGTTATTTCATGTACCGCTTTATTGGGATTGATCTTTACCAACGCGATTATCGCGGGAATCAATTTCCTCGGCAAAAGATCATCGAGACTGTTTCGGAATGTCTTGTTCTGATATTTTTTAAAATCCTTTTGCATTCGCTCATCCAGTTGCGCAATCGTCAGCGCCGGTTTAAGGTCGAGAGATAAAAGCACTTCCGCACTTTTATCCTTTACTACCTCTCCAACCCGCTTACTCATATCCAATATCGTCGGCCCGCTCATGCCGAAGTGCGTAAACAAAATATTTCCCGTGCGCGCAGAATCTTTTTTCCCATTTACCAACAGTGTTACCGCTACATTGTCCATACTCAGTCCCTGTGTCTTTTTTACCCACGCGTCGGATATTTTTAATGGCACCAATGCCGGGAATGGATTTAACACATGGTGTCCCAATTTCGCGACCCACTTCAGCCCCTCGCCGCTCGAACCCGTTTCCGGCCTTGAGCGCCCGCCTGTGGTCAGCACATACGATGCCGCCTCCACCTCACCCCCCCGCAATAATAGTTGGGTCAGCTTGTTTTCTCTTGTATTAAATCCGGCCGCCGTTGCATCTGTCATTACGGTAACATTGCCGCGCTCCATGTATGCCTCCAAGGCATGCAAAATATCCGCTGCGTTATCGGATATCGGAAATACGCGCTTACGATCCTCTACTTTGGTTTTTACCCCCATGCGTTCAAAAAAATCAACCGTCTGTTGCGTTCCAAATGCCGCGAGCGGCGAAAAAAAGAATTTGCCGTTCTTGCCGCCAAGTTTTTCTATAAACTTTCGCGCATCCGGCTCGGCGTTCGTAAGATTGCATCGCCCGCCTCCGGTAAGCAGCAGTTTTTTACCCAGGCTTTCATTTTTTTCCACCAATACGACGCGCGCACCCAGTTCCGCGGCGCGGCCTGCCGCCATCATGCCGGCAGGCCCGCCACCGATAACTGCCACATCATAATATTGTCTTTTTTTCATAATTACATTCGTATTTATCACCTCAAGTTTACTAATGGTTCTGCAGATTCCTCGACTTCGCAGAGTACTGCTCCGCTCGGAATGACAAGAAAATCAATTATTTTTTGTTATTTCCCTACTGTGTCGAATATATGCTTAAAAACCCCGCCATACACGGCGGAGCTTTATGGCTTACTTATATTGCTGCGGATTGATCAAAAAGTCTTTGACCTTTTCCACGACTTCCTTGATCGGATGTTGGCTTTTTACGAAATAGTCTTTCGCTCCGAGTGCTATCGCCTGCTTGATATCTTCGTCTCCATCCAGATTGGACAGCACGATGACCGGAAGATTTTCCAGATCCCGATCGGCCTTGATGTCCTTCAAGACATCTATACCGTCCCTTTTCGGGAGCATCAGGTCGAGCAGTACGAGGTCGGGACGCATCTTTTGTATGATCGGAAGCGCAACCTTTCCATCCATTGCCAGTTCCACAACGAACTCTTCGCCTTCAAATTTTTCTTTGAGTACTCTTGCCAGAGCCTCCTCGTCTTCGACGATAACAATTTTATGCATGGTTATAGTATATCGTATATATCTCCATTGGTAAAGCACTCTTTCACCGTGGTCATTTATTGATCTCCCCTATACTTTGCACGCAATATTTGCCCGATTTTTCTATATTTTCACTTGCCTTTTTCGCGATATGCTTTATTTCCGAAACTTCGGCTTCGTCTATCTTGTCATCGGCATATTTTTCGAGAATCCTATCGATGTCCCGCTTTACCATGGCGAGCATGTTGGTAATATCGCGCTGACAAATAACTATCTTGCGTGCGCGCTGATCCCGCTCGAAGCGTACAAACAACCAGCCCGCGACAAATGCGCCGATCAATGCGAATACCAGCACGATGAAGAACCAAAATTGGGTCAGCTCCAGGCCTCCCAATACCAGTGCCGGCCTCGCACGAACTTTAATCATGCCCGATGTGACGGGGTAGCTCAGTGCCCCTCGGCCATCACGCGCGGTCACTTCAATAACATAATCTCCTTTCTTTAATGGTCTGTCGAATCGGATCGCCCAGCTGCCATGTGTGTCAGACCTGATCTCGCTTGATTGTTCAATCTGCCCTTCTTTTGTCTTGAGCTCTACCTGTAATGCAATGTCCGGCAAGGCAGTCCCGATAACATCGAGTCGCCCCTCTCCAACAAATACATCCCCGGTGAGTGATGTGATCTTCGGCGCCTCGATCGGCAAGATGTCTAAATGTAAAATGCTCTCTACACTATTTCCTGCGTTGTCTTCCGCACCAATCTTAATGAGGTGTTTGCCTGGTTTTTGCGGGTCCATCTTATATGGACCTGTTTCGATCGTACGCACAGTCCCTCCATTCTGCTGGATATAATACCGCTTCAGCCCGGACAAGCCATCACTTGCCGAGTATTCGATTGTTGGAGTCGGGCTGTCGGTCTCTATTCCCTCCTGAACACGCGCCTGAAAAGTCGGAGGTGGAGTAAGATCTATCGCCAACCGGTAATGCAGCGTAGGGCCCCAGCCGATGCCGTTGCGCATACGCACATGTAGATAAGAAACCCCTTCGCTGATCGGCAAAAAGATCTTGTTATCGAACAGCCCCTCCGAAATAGTCGGAGAAAATAGCGGATCCCTGTTTATTGCCGTAGCCACATCCGTGATGTCATCGGTCAATTGCCATGACGCGGAAAATCGAGTCGCGAAATTGTACCACGCCTCAGGGTCCCGATATCCTGCCACTTGAATGGTCGGACGCTCCGGTAAACGCTCCGCGCGCGAAGCCGGACGCGTAATTTGCGTCGGTTTGGGAGTGATCGTTTCCAGCTCTGATGAGGGCACGCTCGTAATCGAGAGGCCCTTCATCGAGGTCAACACATTTGTACCGCTACCATCGCTCGCAGTCACGGCACCATCGGTAAACACGATATCCGTCTTGCCACTTCCCTTGACCCGATATGTTATTTTTACGATATGCAACGATCGACCCGAAAAGCCGCTCGTTGAACCGCCGATGAAATTGACTTGCCCGGAATCATTTGAAAAGGTCGGCTCCGTAAGCCAGAAATTAAATACCGAACCGGTCTTGTCGACACTTACGATCTCCAAAACATCCTTGGATATTTGCACCGTTCCCTGCGCGGCATTGATACCAACCCCCTCGCTGTCCGTTTTCACATCGACCGTGAATTGATTGCCGATTGCAAATGTATCTTTACTGGTCGTTAGTTGCAATGTTGCGGCTGACGCGATGTGTGTCACGGCGAATAGGAAGAGAGCGCTCGCGACAAAAAGTGAAAGTTTATATTTCATGACTCGATTCGTGTTAATTACTTTTATTTAGTATACCACGGAATGCATATACACGCATTACCTGTTGATTGCAGACCGGATGAATATACTAAAGTCTGATATGTCGACCTTGCCATCATCGTTCAAATCTACTTGCCGTTTTTCTTCCGCATTGATCGATCCAAATCGCGTAAGGAAGATACTCCAATCGCCGATATCTATACCTCCGTTATTGTTCAAGTCGGCCCGCGTGACCAATGTGCGCGTGACCATAAACACTTTCAATGGGGACCAATCACTCTCAACCCCATTTTTATCAACCTGCTTGGTTCGAATAATATGTCCTCCATAGGAAAGATCTCGCGTATTGACCAAGAGTCTATATGCGCCGTTGTTTCCTGCCGTCGCCTGCGCGTCAACCGCCTGTCCGTCAACTTCAGCCTTTACCACACTCCCCGGCGCGGCAGAACCCGTGAGTCCGACATTATTACCAATAGTCACCGTGCGCGATACTAATTCCGCAGTCGGCGCGATGTACAGATTTTTCTCTTCGGTCGCGCGCGTTATCTTATCCATAGTATAGGTCTTGATCTGCGCAATCTTTCCGTCCTTGTCCAAGATGGCAAGCCCGAACGATTCCAGCCCGCGCAACTCGCCAGAAAAATCTACGGTAAATGTACCATCCGCCCGCACCTCAATATTACGCTCAAGCGGAATATCCTGTCCTCCTATGCGCGCAAACAATACAATAGTCGCCCCCGGATAGGCCCGGCCCGTAAATATCGCGGTCGGAGCGACATATACGCCTCCGCCCGCACCTCCACCTCCAAATGTTTGTCGCACGAAGAACATCACATCCTGCGTTGATGTGATCGCCAATGTCGAGGTTGAGCCAGCTAATCGCTCCAATGAAAGCTGCACTGTTTCCGCTACGGTATCCTGGATTGATACCGTACCAATACCGTCCACCATACTCACTTGAACGCGCTGGCCGACAAGTCCTGCGGTCTGTATCGATGATGTACTAAAGACCAAATAAATATCTTCCTGGATGGTCGTATCCAATCCGCCATCGGCATCTTGTGCCTGAACGATCACGACCGTCACCTCGTTCAACCCTGCATCTGCCGGGTCGAGTATCACATACCGATCCGCCACGACCGGGGCCGCCGTTACGATCAGTGAATCTGATGCATCGTCAATCCCTGTTGCTCCGTCAGAAGCAGTCGCATTATCTGATGCGGTGATATCCCATGTGCCCGCCTCTTCGTCGTAATAATAGAATGTCGTCGATGCAAACCCGCTTGCAAGCGTCACAAATGATATCGAGGTCGTTCCTGTTTCCGTTGTCTGAAATCGGGCCTGTGCGCCCGTTGAATTGGTATATAAGTACACAAGGTTGCTTCCCGAGGTCACCACATTTCCATATTGATCCTTTCTTGTTACGGTGTACGGCGTACTCGTCCCCGCCACTATACTGGTCTGATCGGTGATTGTGAACTGCGACACCGCTCCGGCGGTCCATGTGATCGACGCAGTGTCGGTCACAACCAACCCCGTTCCCTGCGTATCAGACAGCGCCAAGTTAACGGTCTCGGCGACCGTGTCGGTCAGCGTGATAGTTCCTTCACCGTTGACGATGTTGATCAATGCCTGCCCATCAGTCAATCCGGTACCGCTTACCGATGTCACGCCCGTGACCAGTGTCACATCATTCTGATAATTCGTATCAATATTTCCAAAGTCATCCTGCACCTGGATCGTCACCAATGAAGACGCTCCCGCTGCTAATGTTTGCGGATCCGGTTCCGGCTCAAACATAAACCGTGTTCCGGTTGCAGTCTGCACCGAGATCACATCGGTAGCATCAATAATACCCGCCGCTCCATCCGGCGCGGTCGCGTTATCCGAAGCGGTAATCGTGTGATTGCCGCTGGTCTCTTCATAATACCATGCGCTTTGCGATGATTGGCCACTGCCAATCGTTACGCTTGTTACTGCGTTGCCGTTCGTCGCAGCATCATAAAATGCGGTACCAGTCCCAGCCGGATCGGCATACAGATACGCCGTTGTATTGCCCGTGGTTACCAAGTTATTGAATTGATCTTTGCGCACCACCGTATATTGCACGCGACTCGCCGGATTCATACTGGTGCGATCATTGATCGTAAACTTGGCGATTGCTGCCGGGTCGATCACGATATCATCATATCCGATCACTGCGCCACTTTGCGCGGTAACCTGATACGACCCTGCCACTTCATTGTAATACCAGAATTGCGCCGAAGCATTTCCGGCATCGATCGCTACCGATGTGATCACCGAACTTGAAGTCGAGTTGCTACTATAAAATGTACCCGGGGTTGTTGTTGGGGTTGCCGAAAGGGCTACCGTTATCGAGCCGCCGGTTATCTGATTATTATATTGATCGGTACGCGTGACCGTGTAAGCGACCAGATCCCCGGCCGTCGCATTGATCACATTGTTCAGATTCAACTTTGCAAATACACCTACCGCAAATATCACATTCTGTGTCGATGTCGCCGCGAGGCCCGTGCTTTGCGTATCCGACAACGACAATGTTACGGTTTCCGCAACCGTATCGCTTACTTGGGTCGTTCCTATTCCGTTTTCAATATCAATCAATACCGGATTGGCGACCGCACTCCCCGTCACCAGCAGCGTTACATCTTCGGTAAAGCTCGGCACTACCTGTCCGAACTCATCCAATGCCCGAACGGTGACCGTGATTGCCGCGTCTACCGTGCCGTCGGTCGGATCGACGATCTCAAACCGCACCGCGGTCGGCGTCACCAAGATTTCATTTGTTGCATCATCGATACCCGTATCGCCGTCCGGTGCGGTCGCATTATCTGAGACCGTTATAGTCGTTGTTGCCGGCGTGTTGCTATAGAACCAGAAACTGGTCGTCGCGTTACCGGGCGTAAATGCGATAGAGGTAATCTCATTGCCACCCGCATCGGCATCATAAAACTTTGCCGTACTGGTCGGACTTGCATACACATACGCAGGGGTCGTGCTTGCACTTACGAAGTTTCCATATTGATCCTTTCGCCCCGCGACAAATTCCTTGCGCGTGTTCTGCTCCATGTCGCCGCTATGCGTCAGTGAAAATTGCGCCACCGCTCCCGGCGCAAACACCACATCTTGCGTTGATGATGCGACATTCAATCCGGCACCCTGCGAATCCAGTAGCGAAAGGGATACCGTTTCCGCTATGGTATTTGATATGGTCGTCGTACCGGAGCCATTCACAATATTGATCAATGTGCTGGTTGCGTTCACTTGTCCACCCGTACTTGACGCGATCAGTGTCACATCGTTCTGATAGTCCGTAATAATTCTGCCGAGGTTATCCTGTGCCTGTACCACCACCGTGATCGACGCATCTACCGTGCCATCGGTCGGATCGATGATCACGAAGCGAGTCGCTACTGCGTTCACGGTCAGCGTACTGGTTGCATCGTCAATGCCCGTATTGCCGTCGGGGGCCGTTCCATTGTCCGATGCGGTGATCGTATACACGCCCGGCTCTTCATCGTAATACCATGCCATTGTCGTGCTTGCTCCCGATCCAATGATCGCTGAGGTTATCACGGTTCCATCGATTGCGGCGTCGTAAAATACTGCCGATGATGAAGTCGATGTCGTATAGAAATATACCGTGGTATCCGGGCCGCTGGTCACCGGATTGCCGTACTGATCCTTTCTCGTCGTTGTAAATGCTGCGCGGTCACCCACATTGAGCGTTGCCGGTCCCGCAAGCGTGAATTGCGTTATTGCACCGTGTGCAAATGTTGCCGATGTTGTCGCAGTTACATCCAAGCCCGTTCCCTGCGTATCTGTTAGTGAAAGCGTTACCGTTTCCGCTACCGTGTTTGCTATGGTCGTCGTCCCCGCGCCATTGATAATGTTGACCAGCACACTTTCCGGTGTTGCAGAACCGCCTACATCGAGCGTTACATCGTTTTGATAATTGGTCACCACTGTTCCGTTTTCGCGCTGTGCCTGTATCGTTACCGTAATCGACGCGTCTACGGTACCGCTATACGGAGCACCGCTAAATGCAAATTTTACCGCGCCGCGCGTTATAATAAATGAAGATGTCGCCGTTCCTCCGCCCGGAGCCGCATTGATAACCGCAACTGTCGAAGTTCCAAATGCGGTCAATAGTGATGCCGGGATAGTGGTATCAATAGTAGTCGATGACTGCGTATCTATTATTAGGAGTGTTCCATCAAATGTAACTGTTGCATCGCTCGCAAATTGACTTCCACTAATCGTTAATGAAGTCGTAGCGCTTCCCTCCTCGATAGTGTTTGGGGAAAGTAGCGTAATTATCGGAGTAGGATTATTCACTACCTGCGAAACTGCGGCGGATGTACTTGCGTTGAAGTTGGTATCACCGTTATACACAGCGGTGATTGAGTGCGTACCAACAGTTAATGCGTCGGTTGCAAATGTTGCAACTCCCCCAGTCAATGTGCTCGTTGCTAAGTTTGTAACTCCGTCTTTAAATGTTACGGTTCCGCTTGGAGTCCCCACCCCACTTGTGGTTGTTGCGGTGAAGGTAACGGAATCACCGTAGGTAGATGGATTCAATGACGAGCCGAGCGTGATTGTGATATTTGCCTTGTTGACCGTCTGTGCTACTGCGGCAGAGGTGCTGGCATTGAAGATCTCGTCGCCGTTGTATGTTGCAGTTATGGAATGCGTTGCTATAGAAAGCGTACTTGTTGCCAGCGTCGCTACCCCATCAGTCAATGTACTTGTTGCAAATGCAACGCCTCCGTCTTTAAAGGTGACCGTGCCGCTTGGCATTCCAACTCCACTGGTTGTGGTCGCAGTAAATGTTACTAAATCGCCGTAGGTTGAAGGGTTCAGTGAAGAACCGAGTGTGATGGTGATGTTTGCCTTATTGACCGTCTGTGCTACTGCGGCAGAGGTGCTGGCATTGAAATTAGCGTCGCCGTTATACACGGCAGTGATTGAGTGTGCACCGACAGTTAACGAAGAAGTTGCAAGCGTAGCAACCCCGCCAGTCATTGTACTGGTCGCAAGCGGCGTTGCGCCGTCGAAGAATGTGACATCACCGGTTGGTGTTCCTACGCCGCTGGTCGTAGTTGCAGTGAAGGTTACTAAATCACCATACGCAGATGGGTTTAGAGATGAGCCCAATGTGATTGTGATATCTGCCTTGACTACCGCAAAAGCCGTCGAGGTTGCTGACCCTCCTCCTGGCGTTGGATTGGTTACTACAATCGTCGTCGTTCCGACCGTTGCAGTATCTGTTCCGTTTAGTGTGATCGAAAGTTGTGTCGATGATGCAACGGCCGGTGTCTTACTCGCACCATTGAATGTTACTGTCGTGTTCGCATTGTATCCTGTACCGGCTATCGTCAGTGTTGGTGTTGCGCCATATGTTGTCGATGTCGGCGACACTGTTGCGATGGTCGGAGCCGGGTTGCGCACCTGTATGACCGGCGATGACGCAATATTGGTCAGCGTTCCCCCGCCATCAAAACGGGACTGGGTCGTAAATGTATAATCACCTGCGGTGCTCGGTGCCGTAACACCACTCGTACCACCTCCACTGCCATAGGTAATCGTCGTCGTTCCGGCAGATGGCATGGCCAAGAAATTTGCATCTATTGTCCATGGACCAGACCCAGAAAATGACGGGGAGCCCGGGCCGATCAAAATATAATCAACAAAAATTGTATTGCTATCACAGCCCGACCCCTTACACACAATACCTATCTCCTGAACTGCAGTGCGTGTAGCCGTAAGATTAAATGTGAAGTATGTCCATGTGTTTGCGGCCAATGATTGCACGCTAAATGTTTCCAATGCCCCTCCATCCCCTAGTGCCCCTGTAGTATTGTCATATGCAACCTGGATATAATTTATTGCCCCTGATATTGCAACGGTTGAACGGAGCCATACCCCGATTTTTGTATACCCGGACCAATTCTGACCAGATCCATATTGCAAGCCAAAGGAATCTGTATCATCGGGTTGGCCTCCCGCATTAATACATTGTACAGAAGCAGCGCCCTCTATTTTTGTTGTCGCTGATGTGGAAAATGTACTGCACGCATCGTTATCATCTTCTGCCCATGTCCCCCCAGTATCCGTCGTGGCGTCAGCATTCGCCAGGACAGTTCCTATTACGCCTGCGGTTGAATTCGTCGTTGCATAACCCGCCACCCCCGGCGTCCCTTGCGGAGCAGACCATCCAGCTGGCACAGAAATGGAAATGCCACCGGAGTCCATCAATTCTGCGGCCGTAAATGTGAATGCGAATGTATTCCCGGTCGAGCTAACATCGGTACTTGTCGGTGTGACGGAGTTTGTCCCTGATCCGTCTGCGGCGTACGCAGGTGTAACGCCAAAAATGACGCCACCGGCTATTAATCCGACCATCGTGATTATACTAAACAACGATACACCTTTTTTATGGGACATGGGTATTGTTTTTTACCTTACGGTTACATTAATTGCTTCTATAAGTATACCACCATTACATTGACCGATGTATGGGGATAACTTTTTTATTGCACTCCACCGATCGTATAGTTACTCGATGGATTCCATAACATATAGCCTGCATACTGTTCACCCAACATATCTTCCGTTGCCTGTATCTGTTTTCCGATCATCGCCGCATCGTAGTCGGCACCGAGATCGAAGTCCTGCAACCATGGTCGCAGCTTCGCCGTTGTTGATGCAGTCGCTTGATACGCATCCAATCGCGCCTGTCCTTTTTGCATCGAATCCGCAATGATCTCGTATGGCCAGGCCGCAGGATTTTTATATCCCATAAATCCGCTCGGGTAATGCGACGGGTAGACCATCGGTGCTACGAAGTCGAAATAAGCGTATGCATCTTCGACGATCTGGCCGATGCCGATATCTTCCTTTTTTACCATTGTAAATCCGAATAGATCTACCGATAGCACGGTGTCATGCAACTGTTCGCGCAGATATTGCATGAATCCCCTTATCTGTACCGGATATGATGCGTCTGGTTTTGTTACGGAATATACAATGCTTGATATCTTGCCGTCTGACGGAAACCGGATGTAATCGTAATTCAGTTCGTCAAACCCGTAACTCAAGGCGTCGTTCGAAAGCGCGACCACATATTCCCCCACTTCGCGCGAAGACGGGTCTACCCATGCAAGGTTCTTTCCATCGCGCCAAAGCGTCTTTTTTGACATCGCTCCACCAGCCGCATTCAGTTTGCTTCTGTCATGCACTGCCAGTTCAGGCCGCGCCTCCGCAAGCGCCGTGTCTTGGAACACCGCGATACGCGCTATTACATAGATACCTTCATCGTGAAACCGCTGCACCAACGCCGCAAGATCAGGAATGAACTTTCTCTCCAGCTCATACCGGTTGACCGTATCCAACTGTGAATCATATGCCACCACACCGAATGAATCCTTTATGTCTATGACCACGGCATTGAGGCCATCCTTTTTCATATTGATGATCGCCTGTATCTTATCTTCGCGCCCACCAGACGGCGCGGTCAAATAGACGGCCCGCACCACCTTTGGCGTTTCCATTCTTTTTATGCTCGGCTTTTCTTCAGAAATAACAGCCTCTTCCTGCCATGCATTCGAACTCACTGCGCTTGGATGCACTAATATATTATTTTTACTTTGCGACAAACCAAACGCCGCTGCGCTCACCACCATTCCGCCCATGCCGATTAGAAAGAATTTTTTCATAATTATGCTTTTAGTATATCATACGCATGGAATATGTAGTATATGATGTGGTATTATTATAGTAAGTCTATTATTTATTATTCTGTCATCCCGATCCGCCACCTGCCTGCCGGTAGGCAGGGCAAGCGGAGAGGGATCTGCAGATTTCTCGTCCGCCATCCGGCGGATCGGGGATGACAGCCACCACCCGCCATGCCTTTAAATCCCCAAGAACTTCGCTTCAAGGACCGAGAGGATGCCGGGAGGCAACTCTCCCAAAAGCTTCTTTCCTATATAGACACCAATGCGGTCGTCTATGCACTTCCGCGGGGTGGTGTGGTTACCGGATTCGAAATCGCAAGCGCGCTTCACCTACCACTCGACCTGATCATTCCGCGGAAGATCAGCCACCCGACCGCCCCGGAATACGCCATTGGCGCCGTCGCCGAGGATGGACACCTGATCGGCGATCCAACCATTCTCGCCTCCGTTAACCAGCAATGGCTACAAGCAGAGATCAATATACAACGCGCTGAGGCAAAGCGCCGGCGCGAAACATATCTTCCAAGCGCCCAACCCATCGATACTTCCGATAAAATTGCCATTATCGTCGATGATGGCATTGCCACCGGCTTGACTATGAAATGTGCCATAGCAGAACTTAAGCATCGCAACCCTAAAAAAATCATCGTAGCAGTCCCCATAGCACCTCCCGACAGCCTATCCGAGATCAGCGGACTGGTCGATGAAGTCGTTTGTCTTTCAACTCCTGAATATATGGGCGCAATCGGCTCATTCTATGATTCCTTCCCTCAGGTCGAAGATTCCGAAGTAATAGCGCTTATGCATAAGGCTAAATAGATTCCATTTGTTCACTATCTGTTCTACTTTTGAATACGCACCATACTTTTAAAGCAATACAATCCGTTCTATAAGTGTTCTATAAACAACCATGATCCTTTTTACCTTTCCATCTTATGAATATATAGGAAGTGCTCTTCGTAAATCGCCCGATCATAAAAAAGGCGCTTTTGCAGCAAATCGCTATCCAAATGGCGAACTGCACATTACCATCGGAACCGATGTCCGCGGACAAGAGTGTGTCATTCTCGGAACCATTGCTCCCCCTGATGAAAACTTCACATCCTTTCTCCTGCTCGCCGATACGCTCAAGCAACAGGGGGCGCGCAGGGTTACGGCGCTCCTTCCCTACCTTGCCTACGCCCGGCACGATAAGATCGTAAACAAGGAAAGCCTTGCGACGGCATGGGTCGGTGGACTTCTTGAACGGTCTCGGATCGACGCCATCACCACATTCAGCCTTCATAGCGACGAAGATCGCGAATATATTCCGCTCCCAATCAATTCCCTTTCGCTTTCCGAAACATTTGCACAGATTATCATTGGACGATCGTTGACCGGCGCGACTCTCGTTGCGCCAGATGAAGGAGCTATTGACCGCTGCGAAGCGGTTAAGCGCGTTGCCGAAATGGAAACGAGTAGTATTTCATTCAAAAAACGCCATACCAAGGCCGGCGTTACTCTTTCCCAACCAAGTGGCTCCGTCACGACCGATGCGGTCATCGTAGACGACATGATCGACACCGGGCAAACGCTTATCGCCTGCTGTAAAAAACTCAAAGCGCTCGGCGTAAAACGCATTACCATTATGGTGACCCATGGATTGTTTACCGGAACCGCATGGACCCAACTTTGGAACATGGGTGTTGAACGGATATACTGCACCGATTCGATCCCGCCAACACTGATCCCCAAAGATCCGCGCATTACCATTATTCCCATTGCGCCGCTCTTGCAATCGGGGCGATCGTATTGATATTACAGATCATATAAAAAGAGGCCCCAGTCACGGCCTCTTTTTTATCTTTGCCACGCATTCGGTTCCAATCACTTTTCCCTCAAGCGAATCAATTATCGCATTCCCTTCCTTGCCGGGCAGCAACCAAACCCCAATCCCCTTCTTACAAAGCGTATCGGCAACCGCCAATTTGCTTTTCATTCCTCCACTTCCCACGGCACTTTTCCCGCGCACCAGCTTTGTCGCTTTTTTACTATCATCCACCGTACGAATGATTTCGCCGGTATCGTAATCCATCAATCCTTTCTCACCGATCAACAGATACGCACGGTCCGCGCCGATCATCATCGCCACCCGCGCCGCAAGCGCATCATTGTCGGCATACTCCTTTAACGCATCGAGCTCCGCACTGTTTACGCTGTCGTTCGCGTTGATCACCGGAACAACACCGCGCTCGAGCGCTTCATTCACTATTTTTTTTGTATAGGCACTGCGCCCGCCTCCCAGATCTTCATGCGTATACAACAGCTGACATGTTTCCCGATCGAAGATGCCAAAATAATCTTCATACAAATGCATCAACTTCGGTTGCCCAATAGCCGCGCGAAGACTTTTTGAATACAATGTATTTGGACAGCTTGCCACCGCCCCCGACGATACCAATACCACCGCGTGCCCCCGGCGCATCAGTTCATCCACTTGCCGCACCACCGACAACATGGTCTTTCGATCTATCGATTGGTCCTTTTCCCGCACCAATACCGCACTACCAAGTTTTATGACTATCTTCATATTTGTTCATTATATCCTTTCGCGGACATAAAAAAAACCGCAGGTAACGCACCCGCGGCTTGGCCGCCATTTTCATCGCATCGCCCGCTTTTCTTCGGCGAGGCAATACAGGCATCCCTCATAGGAATCGGCGCCCAAGATCATCTCGTGGTAACACCGGTGCTTCTCGCACCATTTCCCGATACACCTCTTATTGTAACATGCGGTACATGTCATAATCTCTTTACCCTTTCGATCATATTCGGGCAATGGCGTCAACAAACACAACGGGATATGTGGCCTTCCACACAGCATGCAGTGAGGCATAACATCCTCCTTTCATGAATGAATGTACCCTTTAATTTACTGGGTAAAGTATGTGAAAAATATCACTTATTGTCAAATTGTATGCTTTCGCCGATTGCATATTTCCCCACTCTTGTCCGCACCAGGCGCGATAGCACCGCATCCGTTCCCGATCGCTTTCCCCACTCATGTGCAAGCGTTCTGATATATGTTCCGCTCGCGCATCGCACCATTATGTGTACAACATGAAACGATGCGTTGCTATCAGCTTCCAATAAATCATTCCATTCACGGCTTATGACTTCCTGCCTGAAGTCGCCCACCACCCTTCCAATACGCTGCGCAACCTCCTTGCGTAATGCGCCGGCTATTATTTTTTTACGATCAAGCAGGTCAATCTCATACACATGCATCGTCCGCTTCGGCACCGTTATTTCATGCACCCTGTTCTCGCGCGCCCATTGAAATAGCGGCTTACCCTGCACCGGTTTTGATGAATATATAGGAAGCGCATATTCATGCATACCAAGCAGATCATGCGCTTCTTTTTTTAAATGCGCATCGGACATATCTCCCACTGCAACGATCATGGGCATGCCAAGCAGATCATGCGTGTCCGTACCGACGCCAAAAAGCACATCCGCTTCATATGTTTTGTCGAGTCCGTTATATGTATCCTTTTTATGTACCGCGTCTCCAACAAGCACCAGCAACACGCCCTCCGCCATCGGGTCCAATCGCCCCGCGTAGGTCATCTTTTCATTTTGATATGCGGGATACAACTTTCTAAGCGCATCAATCGTCTGCAGTGGGGTCCACCCCTGCGGTTTATATATATTGAGTATCGCCTCCATAATTCGCATCGTACCGTATCCGCGAGTGCATGGCAACCAAAAAGCGCCGGCGAATTGCCGGCGCTTTCTCGTGTCATTCTGATCCGCCAGCCGGCGGATTCAGAATCTCGTATTTTGCAACGAGATCCCGGTGTGGAAACCTTATGCACTTCGAGTATCCCGGCACGTTGCACATTCTCCGTCGGCTGACGGAACACTAATAACGCCGAGGGTCAAGTCCGGGATGACAGCTCTCATTTATCTTTTAACCCATGCCTTTTGATACAACAGCATCGATATGCTTCCCATCGATACAAGGAAGGCCAAGCAAGCAACTATCCAACCAAATATCGGTACCAAGGAAACGATAGATAATGCGATCACACCAACCACAGCGCTTTGCCATGTAACCTCGTAGTCCTTCTTTTTCTTTATCAGTTTCAGTACGACCGTACCGAACAGAATGCTTGCAAGCACCTTTGCGATCATGAACAACAACGCATACGCAAGAATACCCGCGATGCCTAAGCCCAAGCCGATGATACTTATGAGTGCGAATAGAATAGCAAATGGAATCACAACCAACACTACGAATCCACGAATCAATTCCCTGCCAAAGTGATCGATCGACGATTTGGTCAACGATTGAGTCGCCTTGCGGAACAATACGACCGCGAGCACCGCCGTAATGATCATTGCTGCCAATCGGAGCAATGCCATAACGCCGAGCAATCCGGCCATAGCCGCGCTTGCACGCTTATCGACGCGCGTTGGGCGTTCTATTTTTTCGAATTTCGTTTCGCCGGCGATCGTCGCACCTTCTGCCAATATTACCGCGTTGGCCGACCGATACGCAAGGTCGCCACCGATCGTTGCCCCTGCACCGATTGAAACGCGTTCGCTCGCGCGGACGACCACACTCTTACCCACAGCCCCATTAATCACCACCTCTCCTCCGGATATTTTTACCGTCCCCATAACTTCACCATCGATGATTACCTGGCCTGCGGCAACCAGAACATCTCCGTCTATCTTTGCTCCGGAAATAATGTGGATCATGCCGCCAGCAGCCACCACATCACCACCGACATGTTGTCCGATTGTGACTGTGCCACCTACTGCGCGAAGATCATCGCCGATACTACCCAATATGTCCACCGTGCCTCCCGCCGCGATCAGGTCCTGCTCCACATTGCCGGTGATCAAAACATTCCCGCCTATAATGGCGAGGTCGCCACTTACTTCACCGGCGATCACATTGGTTTGTGCGGCGATATACAGATCGCCCTGCTCCACCGTACCTTTTTGCAATGTGTAATCCCGCATTGCCTTAAGCTCCGCGGCATTCGATACCGCCGGGAGCAATACCACCGAAACCGCAAATGCAATAACAGCAATCCGTTGTATGTGCTTCATGTAAAAAATAAGAGCATTAATGAATATGCCCTTATTATACACCCCCCCGTCTTATTGTTCCACTCTTACCCGATTTTTCCGAGGTCCAACTCTTCGTCGATGCGGATCTGTTTTACGAATTCCGGCATGTGACTTACCAGTATCATGGCACCTTCGTACTTGTCCAGCGCCTTTGCAATGACCGGCAAGTGACGGAAGTTGATGTGGTTGGTCGGCTCGTCGAGAATCAACAGGCCCGGTTTTTGCAAGGTAAATCGTGCGAACGACAGCAACCCCTTTTGCCCTTCGGACAAGCTGCTCACTTTTGCGGCAAGCAGATCACCGGTGATCAAAAATCGTGCCGCAGCGCCGCGGATGTCTTGATCGGTCGCGTCAAGCGCAACTTCCTTCAATACATCGTACGCACTTGCATCAAAATCGAGCGTGGAAAAATCCTGCCTATAATAACCGATGATCGTTCCGTTTTCGATCTTCATTCCTTTTTCCGTTCCATTGTACAATGCTTCGAGTAATGTGCTTTTACCGATACCGTTCGGCCCCGTAATAAGCAGGTGCATCTTCTTGCGCAGAATCAGCTCAAATTTCTTTCCTATGCGCTTATGGTCCTTGACGATAAATACCGACTCGAACCGGACCGCGGGATGGGATATATCCTGATTACCAATAGTAAATGCCGGAATCGTCTTGTCTTCGCGCCGTATATCAACCTTGTCCTCCTCAAGCTCCTCTATTTTTTCACGCATGGTCGCCGCAACATTGCGCAACTTGCCGCCCTTTTGCGCAAAAAAGTTCGCCTGCTCTTTGCGGTTTGAAATATCTTTTTCCAA
>Ga0156756_123_pt2 | contig 25679 bp, 23 predicted proteins | sample RifOxyD1_FD_112085 | JGI IMG/M metagenome (GOLD analysis project Ga0156756, IMG submission 112085) | Candidatus Wolfebacteria bacterium RIFOXYD1_FULL_48_65
TCTTTCCGCTGATCGTCATGCCGTCGACATTCTTTACGATCACCCGATCTTCACCCGCGAGCCTTGGCTCGTAGTTCGGGCTTTTCTTGCCTTGTAAGATGGTCGAGATCTCAGTCGCCAGCCGGCCCATATTCTGATTTTTTGCGTCTATTGTGTAGTCCATATCTGTGAGCCTTTATTTCGGCTATTGTTTATTTTTACCGAAATAATTGCTTTAAGTCAAATGAATCCTTTGGTTGTCTAAATAAGACCATATTTACAGCACTTGTCATTCCGAGCCGCCAACCGGCGGACGAGGGATCTGCAGATTCCTCGATTCCGCGGAGTACCGCTTCACTCGGAATGACATCGCATATAATTTCCAAATAAATCCAATTATTATTTTCGGCCTTCAACGATCTGTTGGGTGATGTTGTTCGGCACTTCTTCGTAATGGTCAAATACCATTGAGAAGCTTCCTCGACCTTGTGTCATTGAGCGCAACTTGGTCGCGTATCCGAACATTTCGGACAGCGGCACCGTTGCGTCGATAACTTTGATGTTTGAGCGGTCATTCATCGATTCAATGCGTCCGCGCTTCGAGTTGATATCACCGGTGATGTCACCCATGAATTCTGTCGGCACGAGCACCTGGACCTTCATAAACGGTTCGGTCAATACCGGCTTTGCCTTCTTTGCCGCGTCGGCGAATGCCATACCTGCGGCGAGTTTGAACGCGATTTCGGATGAGTCAACTTCGTGGAACGATCCATCGTACAATGTCACTTCGACATCGGACAACGGGAATCCTGCGATGACGCCCTTATCCATGGATTCGCGCAAACCTTTTTCAACGGGGGATATGAACTCCTGCGGAATCGCGCCTCCCTTGATCTGGTTCACAAAGACAAATCCCTTGCCTTGTTCTGCCGGCTTCATCTTGATCTTTACATGTCCGTATTGACCCTTACCGCCCGATTGTTTCACATATTTTCCTTCGGCTTCCGCTTCGCCTTTGATGGCTTCGCGGTAGGCTACCTGCGGTCGGCCCGTGTTCGCTTCAACATTGAACTCGCGCTTCATGCGGTCGATGAGAATTTCAAGGTGAAGCTCTCCCATACCGGCAATGATCGTTTCTCCCGTTTCCTGATCGCTCGAGATGCGGAAGGTCGGATCTTCTTCGGCAAGGCGTCGCATGGCGATACCCATCTTTTCCTGGTCAGCCTTGGTCTTCGGCTCGATACGAACCGAGATAACCGGTTCAGGGAAGGTGATCTTCTCCAAAACGATTGGCTTTTCCGGGTCGCACAAGGTGTCGCCGGTCGATGTATTCTTCAACCCGACGATGGCGCCGAGGTCTCCCGCATACATTTCGTCGACTTCTTCACGCTTGTTCGAGTGCATGCGCACGATGCGGCTGATGCGTTCCTGATTTCCCTTGCTCGAGTTCAGTATGTAGCTGCCCTTTTTGAGCACGCCAGCATATACGCGGAAGTAGGTGAGTGAGCCCACAAACGGATCGGTCGCAATCTTGAATGCAAGACCGGTGAACGGTTCCTCATCATTCGGCTTACGGGTCAACGAGATCGATTCATCACGCACATCGGTTCCCTTGATCGGCTTCAGCTCGTCGACTTCCACCGGTGACGGCAGATAATCGATGATTGCATCGAGCAAGAGCTGTACGCCCTTGTTCTTTAACGCCGAACCGGTCAATACCGGCACGAGCCTGTTGTCGATGGTCGCCACGCGCAATGCGGCGCGCAACTCATCTTCGGATATTTCTTCTCCGCCCAAATATTTTTCCATGAGCGCTTCGTCCGTCTCGACGATCCTTTCAACGAGCACGGCGCGCAACGCGTCGGTCTTTTCCTTCAAGTCCGCCGGGATATCTTCTTCGACGATGGTCTCGCCGTTGTTTCCCTTGAACCGGATTGCTTGCATTGTCATCAGGTCTACGACGCCATCAAAATTAGCTTCTGCACCTATCGGATATTGCAGTGCCACCGCATTGGTGGTCAACCGCTCGTGGATCGTGCGGAATGAGTGGTCGAAGCTTGCGCCCGTGCGGTCCATTTTGTTGATGAAGCACATGCGCGGAACGCGATACTTGTCCGCCTGATGCCAAACCGTTTCCGACTGCGGCTCTACACCCGCAACGCCGTCAAATGCTACGACGCCGCCGTCGAGTACGCGCAATGAGCGCTCCACTTCAACGGTAAAGTCTACATGGCCCGGCGTGTCGATGATGTTGATGCGATGTTCGTTCAGTTTCTTTATCTCTTTTCGCTCCTCGTCGCTTTTCAGGTGACGCGTCTTGCGACTTGAGGTCCAGAAACAGTTAGTCGCGGCAGATGTAATGGTGATGCCGCGCTCGCGCTCCTGTTCCATCCAGTCCATGATGGCTTCACCTTCATGCACCTCGCCGATGCGATGGGAAATACCGGTGTAGAACAAAATGCGTTCGCTGATCGTGGTCTTGCCCGCATCGATGTGGGCAATGATCCCGATATCGCGATATCTATCTATTGGATATTGTCTCATATAAATAACCTATAACCTATAACCGATAACCGATAACGGGATGCGGATTGCATCTAATTCCGTTTCATTGTTATGGGTTTTTGGTTTTCGGTTGTTGGTTATCTTGCAAAGTGTGCGAAGGCGCGGTTTGCTTCGGCCATCTTGTGCACATTTTGCTTCTTTTTGATCGCGGTTCCTTCGCCCTTATAGGAAGCGATGAGTTCTTCAGCGAGACGCTCCGACATTGCTTTGCCTTTTTTGGCCCGTGCCGCGTCAATCATCCACTTGCAACCCAAGAAAAACTTTCGTTCTGCGCGTACTTCGCGGGGAACCTGATAGTTCGCACCGCCAACGCGCTTACTGACAACCTCAAGCAAGGGAGAAGCATTTTCCAACGCTTTCTCGAACACCTCAAGCGGGCTCATCTGTAATTCCTTTTCTATGATGTTAAATGCACCATATACAACCCGCTCGGCAACCGTCTTTTCGCCGTCAAACATCATGTAATTGATGAATCGGGACAACGCGATGGAGCCATGCTTCACATCCGGCGTGTGATATTTTTTAAATTTTCTGTTTCTTCGCATAAATTTATGATTTAGGATTTATGATTTAAGATTTAAGAACCAATTCCCTTGCATCTTAAATCTTGCATCTTAAATCTTTTTTACTTAGCTGTCTTGGCTTTTTTCGCGCCATACTTACTGCGACCCTGATTCATCTTTACACAACCTGCCGTATCGAGTACGCCACGCACAATGTGGTACCGTACGCCCGGTAAATCCTTTACGCGTCCGCCGCGGATCATAACAACCGAGTGCTCCTGGAGGTTATGTCCCATTCCCGGAATGTACGCGGATACTTCCATGCCGTTGGTCAAACGAACACGGGCGACCTTGCGAAGCGCCGAGTTTGGCTTCTTCGGAGTGGTGGTAAACACCTTCAAACATACGCCTCGTTTGAACGGAGACGTAGAGTTCACCGGGCGGTTCAAGATCGTATTGAAATACAACCCCATCGCCGGCGACTTGGACTTCAGATTTTTGCTCTGGCGTCCTTTCTTAATTAGTTGTCTAATAGTAGGCATCTCTCTTTCCCGGTCTACATGGGGTTGGCGAACTGCTGCGTTGCCTTCCTCGCGCCCTTCCTCGAAGGAGGGTCACTCCATCTCGGTCGTTCGCTCGTTGGCGCCTTGCACTTCATCCAACCGCATGTAGCCGGTTTTTTAATATAAACAATACTATCCCTTCGACGGATTTTCATGCATAGCAGATGAATCAAGGGAGTGACTCTTTTGCCATGAATACGAAATATCCAAAAGGGTTCCGAACATCTTTAACAGTACCTGCGTCATCGCTTCTTTTTACTCGCGATGCCGTATGTTTCCCATTAAAGTTTGCCGCTCCGGTATTTTAAATCACAAAGTTTATTTGTCATCCCGAGCCCATTCGACAAGCTCAGGGTAAACGGAGCCGAGGGGTCTGCTTTTTACTACAGATTCCTCGATTTCGCGGGGGTACCGCTCCACTCGGAATGACACACTTTGTAATTTTATTTATCGGTGGCTATTCCAAATTAAGGGTTGTCTTGTAAAATCCGCCATGGGCGAACTGCGCGACAAGCCTCAAAAAGGGTGGGTGATGAGGGATTCGAACCCCCGACCCTCTCGGTGTAAACGAGATGCTCTAACCAACTGAGCTAATCACCCGAATTGACTAATAACTACTAACTAATAACTTATAACAAAATACGATTTGACTCCTCTAAAAAGTGTTTCCATAATACCTTTACTTATTGCATTAGTCAATGTTTCTACGGATAAAATAGGCGCATTATCATCCCGTGCTCAAGCCTGTCCGCCAGCCGGCGGAACACGGGATCCAGAGTTTTTACATTGGCGATACTTAGGCATTCAGACCCTGGATTCCCGTTTTCCCTCCCAAGGTGGGCAGGCACGGGAATGACAATGCGGGGAGATAACCGATGACCAATAACTAATGACCGATAACGGGATGCAATGGAATGAAAATGCGGGGATGCGGGGGGGTTATCTGTCTCCGTTTGGGAGCTGGGCGTCTTCCTTTATGGAGCGGCTGATCAGGCTTTCCACATAGATCATTCCTAAAAAGAACAGGGCTGTGAATATCGCCACTGTTTTTATGTCTTTTTTCCACAATTCGGCCCGTTCGGCGAACACATACCCTACCGAAACAAATGTTGTCGTCCAAATAAATGCAGCGGGGATGCTGTATTTAAGCAGTTTTTTGAATGGGGTTCTGAAATATCCGCTCGACATAAGCATAAATCGGTTCATTCCCCATGCGAATTTTGACATAAAAATATACAATCCCTCGCGTTTTTTGAGCTTTTTGAACATATTTTCCAGCTTTTCCACATCAAAAATCCAAAATTTCTTTCTTTCCCCCGCGCCTACCTTCATTCCTATGGCCCAATACCCAATATCGTGCAAAATAACCGCGCAAAATGCCACTAAAATGGTATCCATGAAGTCGATAACCTGCCCGCGTACCAAAATGCCCGCCAAAATAAGGAACATCTCCCCCTCGATGAACATGCCCAAAAACACGATCATATAGGTCGCAATAAGGCCTATTTGGGTAAATTGCAGCAACAATGCCTCCATATTTTGTATCATATCATTGCTTTGGGGGATAAAAAAGCCCGCCCATATCGCTATAGGCGGGTTATTCTCCTTAGGGAAGGCCACTAGTCGAACATCCAGTCCTTGAGGACCCACTGTTCCACCTGCTGTTGGCCGTTGCCATTGAACCGGAATACCTTTTCGGTCGTCCCGATCACCCTGTTGCCGTACCGGCTATAGGCGACCACAAGCATGTGCACCACTTCTTCTCCGTGCACATGGTTCTTGATCTTGATGTCCACCGACTGCTTGGGTAGGTAAAACATCGGGAGTTCCGTTCCGTTTTGCACGAGCCGTATCTTGTATTGGCTCGCGTTTACGACCATGAGGTAGGAACTGTAGTAAAATGAGTTCTTACCCCCATGCGTATACTCCTGCCGGTAATCCTGCTTATGCTCTACAGGAACTGCGGTGTAAATAGTAACCCCTTTTACTCCGCACCCACACAATAGGCACAGGGCCGCTAATGCGGCAATCGCCGTTTTCTTCATTTCCGGCCTCCTTTTTTCCGGTTGCCCCTTTGCTGTTCCAGCGTATAGGATGCTGCCATGAACAAGCACCCGATCAATACCCACAGAGCCCCGAGCACAATAGACGAGACTCCCACCGGTCTTCCCATTGCCGCCGTGCTTTTCAGCGCCGCAAACCCGTCACTTGTGACCTTGGCGCCAATTACGATAATGCCAAACGCCGAGAGCCTCTGTATGTACTTCCCGAGCTTTTCTCTCATGTTCCTGCCTCCCCATAGTAGTGGTTTTTGACTAAGTTCTAATATAATTTTACAACTTTTGTTTACTTTAGTCAATCCCCATATAACTAACACACACTTCGGACAAAAAGAGGCGTGGTACTTGATGGTTATGAATGAGTTTGTCATTCCGAGCGCAGCGGAGCGGAGTCGAGGAATCTGTTGCTACCAACAACTTTAGATTTCTCAACAGGATAGGGGACGGGGATCCAGGTTTTCTATAGCGGTGTCCGCTTTGCGCAAAAGACTCTGGATTCCGGCCTCCGCCGGAATGACAATACGGTATGGAAGGTGGACTATAAAAATATCCGTCCGCCAGCTGGCGGACGGATATTTTTATGTTATTTCGTCAATTCACTCTCTATTTCCTTAAGGAACACGCTTGTTTTCTTTATGCCCAGGTCGCCCTCGCCTCGCTTGCGAATGGCCACGCTTTTGGCGGCGACTTCCTTATCGCCGATAACCAATAGGTAGGGGATGCGTTTCATTTCCGCTTCGCGGATCTTTTTGCCAACGCTCCCGTCATAATCAGCCACTTCTACGCGCGCGCCCAATGCTTCAAGCTGGGCTGCGACTTCTTTTGCGTATGGAAGATGAGCTTCGCCCACATTGATGACCTTGCACTGCACGGGGGATAGCCATGTCGGCAGGTCGCCCGCGGTCGTTTCGAGTAAGAATGAAAAGAACCGTTCGAATGACCCGAGGATGGCCCGGTGTATGACGACCACCGGCTGCTCCGTTCCATCTTTGTCTATGTAATTCAAGTTGAACTTTGCCGCGGAGTAGTAGTCTACCTGAATGGTCGCGATAGTATCTTCCTTTCCGTAAATGTTCTTGATCTGAATGTCTATCTTCGGCCCGTAGAACGATGCCTCGCCAAGCCCTTCGACGAATTCAAGTTTGAGCTTTTTAAGCACGCTTCTCAGCACGCTTGCGCCGTCTTCCCACATTTTTTTGTTTTTTACATCGCCGTATTTCTCCTTGTTCTTGAAGTCGGGGAGGGAAAGGCGGAACCAGTAGCCACCGATGTTAAAATCATCGTAGACTTCCTTGAACAATTCGAGAATGCCGATTATTTCCGCTTCCAATTGTTCCTGCGTGGCGTAGATGTGCGAATCGTTTTGGGTAAACCCGCGCGTGCGGATCATGCCGCTTAATGTTCCCGATCGTTCAAAGCGGAACACATTGCCGAACTCGGCCATGCGAAACGGCAGGTCGCGGTAGCTCATCAATTTATGGTTGTAAATCGAGTGATGATGTGGGCAGTTCATAGGGCGCAAATAGTAGCGCTCTCCCTCTATCTCGATCGGTGCGTACATGTCTTCCTTATAATGGGCGAGGTGTCCGGAGGTTTTATACAACCCCTCTTTGGCCAAAATAGGCGTCAAAACATGCTTGTATCCAGCCTTTTGCTCCTTGTCGTACATGTAGGTTTCAATCAAGTGTCGCACCAAATATCCGTTCGGAAGCCACAAGGGGAGCCCTTTGCCGATCTTTTCATCTACCATAAACATGTCGAGTTTTTCGGCAAGCACGCGATGGTCGCGGCGCTCCGCCTCTGCCAACATATGCAAATGCGCTTCGAGATCTTCTTTTGTTTCAAAGGCAAGGCCGTAGATACGCGTAAGCATCGGGTTCTTTTCCGAACCTTTCCAATATGCCCCGGCGATCTTTTGCAGTTTAAATGCTTCCGGATTTATTTCTTTGGTCGATGCCACATGCGGGCCCGCGCATAAATCGGCAAAAATCACTTCTTTACCGCTTTTTGTCGCGTACATCGTCGGCTCTTTGCCGTCTTTTTTTAGATCCTTGATCAGCTCCAATTTATATGGCTGATTTTTGAAAAACTTTTTTGCTTCGTCGTAGGTGGTCTTTTCTTTTTTAAACACCAACTCTTTTTTCATCAATCCGCGCATGCGGTTTTCAAGCGCCTGCAAGTCTTTATCGGTCACTTTTGCGTTTCCAAAATCGAAATCATAATAAAATCCGTTTTCTATCACCGGCCCGATGCCGAGCTTGGTTCCCGAAAACTGCTTCAAAACCGCCTCTGCCAATAAGTGGGAAAGGGAGTGCCTGACCTTTTCCAAATTGTTGCCCATAGCTTTTTTACTAACAGCTTTTTTGATCGTTTTTTTCGTCGTTTTCATAGTGATGATATTACCCTTATTAAACGCCAAACCAACCAAAATTGCAAAACGCCAAATGTAACGATGTCTGACATCGTTACATTTGCGTGCTATTATATAAACATGTCTGAACTATACCATGCTCTTAACCGAGGAGTTGATAAGAAGAAAATATTTCTGGACAAACAGGACCACTTGCGATTTATTCATGACCTTTATGAATTCAATGACGAAGCTCCGGCGAGCAATAATTGCCACGGCTTTCGCCGGATGCCGGTTAAATGTAACGATGTCGGACGTCGTTATATTAAACGATCCCGATTGGTTACCATCCATGCATTCTGTCTCATGCCAAACCATTATCATCTGCTTTTAAGCCCGCGCGTCGAGAATGGTATCCCTTTATTTATGAAGAAGTTGAATGGCGGATATGCAAAGTATTTCAACGAACGATACGATCGAAAAGGGACATTATTTGAGGGAAGGTATAAGTCGGTGCCGGTAACGGCGCAATCACACTTTATTCACTTGCCCTATTATATTCACTTGAACCCGTTGGATATGTTTGATCACGGATGGCGGGATCGGGTAGTTCATAGCCATGCCGATACCATAAAATATTTGGAAAATTATCGATGGTCGAGCCATTTGGACTATTTGGGGAAAAAGAATTTCCCCTCGGTTACACAACGAGAGTTCCTGCTCGAATTTTTTGGAGGACAGGAGGGATACGCGCAAGCGTTAGCCCAATGGGTCAAAGATATTAGTATCAACGAGATACATGACATCATCTTAGAAAAGTGACTGCAGTAAACGCAAATGTAACGATGTCAGACGTCGTTACATCGCAAGGTGTGCATAAAAAGAAAGGCCCCGATTGCTCGGGGCTTTTTGTCGCTTCCTTAATCGCCGTTTTTATTCGTGGCGTTTGAGGCTGATACACTTTCGCTCGTTCGTTCGGGTATTGAGGGAGTAGGTGACGGTCATTTTCGTTCCGGGCTTTACCGCATCAAAGATCTGCGGGCTTACCCATTCGGCGAATGAATAGCCGTCATTGCAGTTGATCTGCAGCATCAGCTCACATTCTCCCGTTTTTCGGACATACTTCAATTCACCGTAGGGAACCTGTATCACGGGGGCGCCACTGTTAACGCGCGGGTAGCAGACATACTTCATCGCCACCCCTCCCTCCACCTCGTGGACCGAACTGGTCGGGTTTTTCTGCTCTTTTTTGGCTCCCCTTCGGTCTCTCACAAGGTTTAAAATAATCACCGCGAGACCGCCAATCGTTACAAAAATTGCCCCCATGACCAGCCCGAGACCCAGTTGGGCCAATAGCTTATCCATTTTTGTCGCCCTCCTTTTTGCGCTCTTTTAAAACCAGAGCGATAAATGCCAACCATGAAAAAGCTACCAAAACGAGCGTAGCTATCCCTAAAAACTCCGGGTTTTCAGAAAACAACATCCTTATGTATTCCATACCTTTTCTCCCGTCCAAAAGTAATATTGAAAATCTACTGGGTTTATAGTGTCATTTATTTACCTGTTTGTCAACTTTTGCCAATAAAAAAGGCCCAGCGACATGTGTCGCCGGGCCTTGGAAGGCTTGCTGCTGAAGAAGTGAGGTAGTCTTTGTGGTGCTGAACCCACCTGACACGGCTTATTCCCCCAAGGTGATGGGGTACACGACCTATTTGCCCCTGATGTTTTAATTGAGGTGCCCCCCCATAAAGCAAAGTGCCCTTCGCCCATCAGAAACTACTAATTCGCTTTGCCGATACCGTGTCCGATCCAGCGCCCCGATGACGGAGCGGTATCCCCTTGTCCCCCACCTCTCCGGAGTTCTCCAGCAGCAAACTGCTAATCTCAATGATACTGGGGGAATCTTAGCCAATTGAGTAGTCCGTGTCAATGGCGCGGGATAGGAGGGTGGGTATAAAGTATAAGGTATACAGTATAGGGTATGGGTGGGGTAATTTATAATTTTTAATTTCTAATTTCTAATGAGGGAGGCGGGGATCCAGTATTCTCTGCGGTAGTGACACAGGGATATCTATACTCTGGATCCCGTGTCCCCGTATCGTGGTACGGGGCAGGCTGCGCACGGGATGACAATGCGGGGAGGAGAGGAGGGTATAAAGTATAAGGTATACAGTATAGGGTATGGGTGGGGTACGGGGGAGGGAGAAAAGAGATAAGAGGTGAGAGATGAGAGGGAAGGGGGAAATAACTTATGCCTGATAACGGATAATTAATAACGGGATGCGGGATACTAACTACTAACTAATGACCGATGACGGGGGCCGGGGTGGAGACAGGAGGTTAGGGGTAAGGGAAAAGAGAGGGGAAGGAGAGTAATGTGCAAAAAGTCGGCGCATGCGCCGACTTTTTATTCTGTTATTGGCTATGAGTTATAGGTTATTGGTTATTGGTTATAGGTTATAGGTTCTTAGTCAGATAAGCTCCACCGCGCCTTCGCAGATGAACTTCATTTCTGTATCTTTTGCGGAGAGTTTGCCCTCTGCGACGATCAGTTTGTTTTCCACCCAGAGGTTCGGGTTGCGCGCGAGCGTTTCCGTGAACACGATTGCTTCGATGCTTTCGTTCGCGTCTTCAATGCGGGCAAATGCCATCGGCTTTCCTGCTTTAGTGGTTATCTTTTTTACTCCCGTTACCACGCCGGCGATGCGATGCTTTTGTTGGTCTTTCTGCTCCAGCTGCAGTAGGTCACGAATAGATTTTACCTTGTATTGCACCAACTGTGCCTTGTGTTCGGAAAGGGGATGGTCGGAAATGTACAACCCGAGCAGTTCTTTTTCCCAGTTCAGCTTGTCCTTTTTAGAAATAGGCTCGGCATCCCTTAGATTCAAAACGCTTTTCGAATAGACCGTACCAAAGAGATTGTTTTGATTGGATACCTCATTCTTTTTCATCGTCTGCGAATACCGCAATATCTCGTCCATGTTCGCGAGTACCTTTCCCCGCTCAAGCTTGAACGAATCAAATACGCCGGCCTTGGTCAAACTTTCTATTGATTTTTTATTGATGTCCTTGTGCTTTACGCGCGTCAGGAAATCCTCGAGATCCACATACGGTCCGCCGGCCTGTCGTTCGGCAATGATCGCTTCGACCACCGCGGCCCCTACATTTTTTATCGCCTGCAATCCGAATCGGATGCTCGTTCCTTGCGGAGCAAAGCTTACCGCACTTTCGTTTATGTCAGGCGGTAGCACCAACACGCCGTGCTTTTTTGCCTCATCTATTAGAAACGCGATGCGTTCCACATCGTCGCTTTCCGAGTTGAAAAGCGCCGTCATAAACTCAATAGGGTAGTGTGCCTTCAAGTACGCCGTCTGGTAACCTATCAATCCATAGCAGACGCTGTGCGATCGGTTGAAACCGTATTTCGCGAACGGCGGGAACAATTCCCATATCTTCCGGGCTATCTTTTCGTTGATACCATTGGCGATCATACCGTTGATTAGCTTTCCCTCCTGCTCGTCGAGCAGTGCTTTGATCTTTTTGCCGATCGCCTTGCGCAATGTGTCCGCCTCGGCAAGCGTGTATCCGGCAAGGTCGCGCGCGATGCGCATCATCTGCTCCTGATAAATGCCGATGCCGTAGGTTTTTCCAAGGATCGGCGCGAGCATGGGGTGCAGAAGTTTTACTTCTTCACGGCCATACTTTCGGTTGATATAATCCGGGATCAGTTCCATTGGGCCCGGGCGATAGAGTGCCACCATGGCGACGACATCTTCGAATTCGGTTGGCTTTAGTTCCTTTAGATAGCGGCGCATGCCTGCGGATTCAAACTGGAACACTCCCACCGTATCGCCATTTTGCAGCACCTCAAATGTTTGCGCGTCATCCAGCGGAATGTCTGAAATATTTACAAGCTCTCCCGTGCTTTCCTGTACCAATCGCAATGCCTCTTCGATGATCGTCAGGTTTCGCAGTCCGAGAAAGTCCATTTTGAGCAACCCAAGTTTTTCAACGATTCCTTGTTCAAATTGCGTAATGACCGAATTTTCATTTTGCGGCGATCGCTGCAACGCCACCACATCGGTTAGCGGTTCCGCGGAAATGATAATGCCGCACGCGTGCACCGACGCATGCCGGGCAACTCCTTCGAGTTTCTTTGCGGCGTCTATCAGCTTTTTTGCATCCGGATTTGTGGCATACATCGTGCGCATTTCTTCCACCGCGTCGAGCGCCTGTCCAAGATTTTTTACCGGAGTCGGGGGAGCGGGAACCAGCTTTGCCACCTGATCACAAAATGCATAGGGCAAGCCAAGCGCGCGACCTGCGTCGCGAATTGCCGCCCGTGCCGCCATTGTTCCGAATGTAATGATCTGCGCAACCCGGTCTTCTCCATATTTCTGCCGCACATAATTTACTACTTCGTCGCGCCGCTTGTCGGCGAAATCAATATCAATATCGGGCATTTGGATGCGATCGGGATTCAGAAACCGCTCAAACAAAAGATCATATTTGATCGGGTCCACATCGGTAATGTTCAGCACATAGGCTACGAGGCTTCCCGCCGCCGATCCTCGGCCCGGCCCCACCACCACCCCGTGATCGCGCGCCCATTTAATAAAATCTTGCACGATCAAAAAGTAATCGGCATACCCTGTGTTTCGTATAACGCCAATTTCGTATTCCATTCGATCGCTCACTTCCTGTGTAATTTCTTTGTAGCGCGACGAGAGCCCTTCCCGTATTATTTTTTCGAGATAGTCCATGCTATCCATCCCTCCGGGTGTGGCAAACTTCGGCAAACGCACCACATCCAGCTCAAGCTCCACATTGCATCGCTCCGCTATCTTTGCCGTGTTTTCTATCGCTTCGGGAATATCGGCAAACCACTCTGCCATTTCTTCGGGCGAGTTCATTGCATAATTTTCATCCATCATAGACATGCGCCCTATGTCGTTCACCGTATTGCCGGTCTGGACCGCAAGTAAAATGTCTTGATATTGCGCATCTTCCGGGCGCGCATAATGAATATCTTTTGTTGCCACTACGGGGATGCCGAGTTTTTTCGCGATAGTTTTTAATCCTTTTACCGCGATATCCGCATCCGGAATGTTCGGCAAATGCCATATTTCAATAAAAAAATTATCTTTGCCAAACAGATCCCTATACTCTTTTGCCACAGCCTCCGCTTCTTCCATTCGGCCGTGCACGCATAGTTGGGCTATTTCTCCGCCAAGACAACCGGACAGCGCAATAATCCCTTCGTGCCACTGCGCCAAGATCTCCCTATCTACTCGCGGCTTATAATAAAACCCCTCCAAGTGCGAGCTTGAAGACAATTTAAGCAGGTTTTTCCAACCTTTTTCGCTCTCGCAGAGTAATGTGAGGTGGTTATAATTTTCCTTTGTTTTTTTGCCGGTTCCTTCGCTTTCGGATGGTGTCAGCTTCCGATCGAGCCGGCTGCCTTTTGCCACATAGGCTTCCATGCCGAGCAATGGCTTGATGCCGGACTTTTTTGCCTTCGAGTAAAACTCAACCGCTCCATAGAGGTTGCCGTGATCGGTTAATGCCAATGATTCCATGCCGAGTTCTTTTGCGCGCGCAACAAGATCGTCTATCTTTGCCAAACCATCGAGCAGGGAGTAGTGGGAGTGGGTGTGGAGGTGGGTGAATTTCATAGAGGGGTCGCGAATAATGCGAATTAGGCGCAAATAATGCGAATACAAATAGACGCATATCACAAATCTACACCTCTTCTTTGTCCCATTATACCTAATATGCTCTTTGGGGCAACTTTGCGTATGAGATGTGAGGTAGGGGGTGTGAGGTATGAGGTGGGAGGGGGGGGAGGGGGTATAAAGTATAAGGTATACGGTATACGGTATGGGGGGGGAGGGGAAGAAAAAAAGAGATGAGAGGTGAGAGATAAGAGGGGGAGGAGAGATAAGGGGGAATTTCTAATTACTAATTTTTAATTTCTAAATAAAATACTGGATCCCGGCCTCCGCCGGGATGACAATGCAAAATATTGGATTCCTATTTTTTTGCTTTCGCATAAAGCTACAGCAGGGCAATGCGCGGGAATGACGGTGCCAAATGGGGTGTATTTTTATTCCTATTGACACGGTTTTTAAATCCATTACTATATATCACAAATAAAGGTCATATTGTATTATTTTTACATACCAGACATTTTAAATGGCACAAGAAAGTGTTGCGACTCCTACGCAGAATTATTTGGAGAACGAAGACCTTGTCTTCGAAATAGGTGACGAGGAAATTGAGACGAAGAAAAAGCGTGGCGATGACGATCATGTCGGATACGGTCAGGAAGCCGAACCGGCCGATGATGATATCGTCTCGGGCGACGAGGAAGATGTAGAGCTTGAAGAGTTTTCCGGCTTCGATTGGGCCGACGAAGAAGACATCGTTGAATAAGCCTTAAAAAAAGACGCTTTACTGCGTCTTTTTTTGTGCCTTTCTTTTAATTTTAGTACACTAATAAGGGGTAATTTTAAATTTATAATTTATAATTTTTAATGAGGATGCGGGGGGGATAATTTTAAATTTATAATTTTTAATGAGGATGCGGGATTCCCGCCTTCGCGGGAATGATATACTCCCCGTATTGTCATCCCGTGCCACGACACGGGATCCAGTGTTTTCCGCGGTAGTAACATATGGATGTTCAGACTCTGGATACCGACCGGAGTTTATCCCGTACTTGATACGGGACCCACATTCGGTATGACAAGGCGGGGGAAAATAACCTATAACCGATAACCTATAACGGGATGCGGGAGGATACTAATAACAAAAATTGATAAAAATAATTGACTTTTAAAGCTCTTTGCTGTGTAATTCCATTCTATGCCAAAAACAACTCACGCTAAAAAGGCAGTCGATCATGTGCGCCGGAATCTTATTATTAAGATTTCCGCCATTGCCGTTATTCTTTTTGCATCACTTGGAACCTTCGGGGTCATCCACATTGCCCGTATCGCAAAACAACTTCCCGATCCTGAAAAGTCCGGCGGGTGGCAAATGCAGGAATCGACAAAACTCTACGACCGCACCGGCGAGATTCTTTTATACGAGATCAACGCAGAGGGAAAGCGCACTGTCATCCCTTATGATCAAATACCCAATCGTGTGAAGCAGGCGACTGTCGCCATAGAAGACAGTGGTTTTTATACGCATTCCGCCATCGATATCAGTGGCATTTTTCGTGCGTTTTTTATAAATACCCTCAGTGGCGAAATAAGCCAGGGCGCTTCGACCATCACCCAACAGTTGGCAAAAAATGCCTTTCTTTCGCCGGAACGAACCTACACCCGTAAGATCAACGAGATCATTCTTGCTTTTTGGATTGAACGCTATTATACAAAAGACGAAATTCTTAATCTTTATTTAAACCAGATCGCATATGGCGCGGGAGCGAACGGTATAGAAGCCGCCGCACAGACTTATTTCGGAAAGTCCGCGAAGGATCTTTCCCTTCTTGAATCGGCCACGCTTGCCGCCATCGTTCAACGCCCCAGCTATTATTCCCCATGGGGTTCCCATAAGGGCGATTTGCTTAAGCGAAAAGATCGCGTCTTGGAAGAAATGTATGCCGCCGGCCATATTACCCAAAAGGAACGCGATGCCAATCTTAAAGTATCGCCCCGTTTTCTTGAACAAAATATCGGATCCATAAAGGCTGCTCATTTTTCCATGGCGGTGCGTGACTATTTGTTGAATAAATATGGAGAAGATATTATCAACAAAAGGGGATTAAAGGTCATTACCACACTCGATTATGACCTGCAGCAAATTGCCGAACGCGCAGTAAAGGATGGTGCGGCACGCAATACCGAACTCTATCAAGGACACAATGCTTCCCTGGTTGCAGAAGATCCAAAAACGGGCCAAGTACTTGCGCTTGTTGGTTCTGCCGATTACTTCGACGAAACCATCGATGGCAATTTCAATGTCGCCACTCAGGGACTTCGCCAACCGGGTTCGTCTATTAAGCCGTTTGCCTATATGACAGCTTTCCAAAAAGGATACACTCCCGAAACCCTTTTGTTTGATGTGTCTACCGAGTTTGATACAAGCGGCACGGTAAGTTACCGCCCGGAAAACTACGATCATTCCTACCGCGGGCCTATCAATATGCGCAACTCGCTTGCGCAATCCATCAATGTTACCGCAGTAAAGACCCTTTATCTTGCGGGTATTAACGACACGATCAAAAATGCATTTGATTTCGGTCTTACCACATTGACCGACCCAAACCGCTACGGCCTTTCGTTTGTTCTTGGCGGTGGGGAAATCCGTCTTATCGACATGGTCGGTGCCTATTCCGTGCTTTCTCAAGACGGCATAAAACACCAACAGGCTTTTGTTTTGAGTGTTACCGACGAACAGGGGAGTGTTTTGGAAAAATATCTCGACAGATCAACACAGATCATCGACTCCCGCTATCCGCGTATGGTCAACGATATTCTTTCCGACCCCGTTGCGCGGAGACCTCTTTTTGAAAGTAGTTTTGATTTGACCGTATTTCCTGATCGCGATGTAGCCCTAAAAACCGGAACCACCAACGACTACCGCGATGCGTGGGTATTTGGCTATACGCCTTCATTGGTCGTTGGCGTGTGGGCGGGAAACAATAATAATGCCCCAATGCAACAAAGTGGCGGCAGTATTCTTGCGGCGGTTCCTATTTGGAATACATTTATGACCGAGGCACTTCCTAAATTTCCTACAGAAACCTTTACCCGACCGGAAGCTGTTTCCGTGTCAAAACCCATGTTTGACGGAAATTACCGTTCAAACGGAGAAGTGCATTCCATTCTTCATTATGTTGATCGGGAAGATCCTACCGGTTCCATGCCCAGCAACCCTGCACAGGATCCCCAATACAACCTCTGGGAAGCGCCTGTACGCGCTTGGGCTAATATAAACCTATAACGACTTCGTTCGTAATAAAAAATCTCCTTAGCGGGAGATTTTTTACAGTCCTGTTCAGATGGTATGTAGTATGAGGTAGGTAGTATACAGTATGGATGTATAAGAGTTAAATAATTAGTATATACCAAATTATATACTTAATACCTTCTACTTCTTCATGTATTATTTATCGGCATGATGATATAGAAATAATCTTGCACATTCATCGGCCGTATGATCGCGGGTTTATTATCCCCATTTAGTCCGATCGTTATATTTTCCGTTTCGATATTTTTTATACCATCAAATAGAAACTTCCAGTTAAATACGATTTCCATTGAATCACCTTTTATTTTTGCCGGTATCAGATACTGATTTTCTCCCAATATTGGGTTTGCCGAGAATAATTCTATGTTTTTTACCCCTTCTTTTATGATAACCCTGATCTCATTCATCTTATCAGAGAAAGATCCTGTCAATTTCAACGCATTTACTAATTGATCCCTATTTACCGTAATTTCTATCGCTATTTCTTTTGGGATAATTGGCTGATAATCGGGAAAATCTCCATTTATAACCCGGGAAACCAGTTCAAATTTATCAGTTCGGAATAATATTTGATTTAAATCGAAGTAAATAGATATTTTCTCTTCGTCTTTCTCCGACATAATCCTTACCAGTTCCTGTATGGTCTTTAGCGGAACGATCATCTTCAGCTTCTGTTCTATATTTGCCTTATAACTATTTTCATCGATTGTTCTTTCTGCAAGCCTAAAACTATCCGTAGCGGCAAACTTTATGATGTTTACCTGATAATCAAACAACACGCCACCCAGCTCCGGACGAATAGCGGAACCTTGACTCGCCATAACAATAGACAGAAAGGTATCTTTCAATAATCCGCTTTCCATCTGTAAATATTCCCTTTCGTTCTCTATTTTCGGAATAATAGGGAACTCTTCTTTTTTTGTTCCCTGTATTTTCGCCTGATAATTCTCTGTTTTTATGACCAAATTGTTATTTTTAGTCTCCAAACTAACCCGCTCGCTCTCAAGATTATTAATGATCGACGAAAGAATACTCAATGGAACCGTTATACTCCCATCTTTGATGACTTTTGCCGGAATAACACTCGATATCGCCATTTCAAGATTCGTTACCGAAAACTTTATTTTATTTTCATGTGTTTCTATAAGGCAGTTTTTCAGAATAGGGAGTGATGCATTTTCCGATCCGATTTTTCCGAGTGCAGTGATACCTTCTTTAAGGTTTGTTTTCAGTACGATGAGTTCCATAAAATAAAATTTGTTTGTAATGCATTCTTACTACTTCTGTTACTATAATATATTAAAAATAGTAGAAGCAGTAGTAGGGGTGTGGACAGTGTGGATAAGTGGATAATGGATAACAATAGAAACGGATTTATTTAATTCTGCAGTGTGGATAAAAAGCGGGAAAAAATTATTTGCTGTTGATAACTTCTTTAATGGAAGTTATCTTATTTCCCAGTTTTTGGTCCGAAGTCAATAATTTCGAGATTTTATCGCATGCGTGCATAACTGTTGAATGGTCTCTTTTCCCCATTTTATACCCGATATCCGAGTAGGACATCCCCAAGAGATCCTTCATAAGAAACATGGTGATCTGACGCGGTTCGACAACCTCCTTTCTTCTTCCCTGGTCGGTCAGTTCCTTTTCAGTCAGTTCAAAAAAGTTTGCAACTACCTGCATAACCTGATTTGGGGTTACATTTTTAAAGGAATGTTTGGTCGTTTTGTCGATAATTTCTTCAACAATGGATTTTGTAACCTCAATACCCTTCACATCCTGATAAAACATGATTTTTTTCAGGACGCCCTCTATTTCCCGAATGTTTCGTTGCATTTTTTCCGCAATGAACTCAGCCACTTGATCGGAAACGGTCATGCCCTCCTGTTCCAACTTCTTTTTAATGATAGCGAGGCGCATTTCATAGTCGGGATAGGATATATCCACGATCATGCCACTGCTAAAGCGGGAGCGAAGCCGTTCTTCAAGAATGGAGGTTTCGTGAGGTGGGCGATCGGAAGAAAGAATAATCTGCTTATCGTTATCATACAGCGCATTGAATGTGTGAAAAAATTCCTCTTCACTTGCCGCCTTTCCTGCTATGAACTGAATATCGTCGATAATAAGTACATCTACCGAGCGGTATATGCGCTTCATATCTTCCATCCGCCTGTTTTTTATGGAAAAGACAATGTCATTTACGAACTTTTCCGACGGAATATATTTGACCTTAAGATTATTGCCATGGGTCTGGCGAATCTGATTTCCTATGGATTGCATCAAATGGGTCTTTCCAAGGCCGGAACCACCATAGATGAATAACGGGTTATATTTTTTACCCATATCCTTTATGACCGCAAGGGAAGCGGCATAGGCGAGTTCGTTTGAAGAGCCTACTATATATGACTTAAAGGTATATTTCGGGTGGAGGTTTGTTTCCGGGTCTATCTTAAATTCGTCAAAGGTGGCTTGTTGCGGAGCAGAGGAACGCTCCTTTTTGCTCTCTCCATGGGCTTTTTGAGACTCTGCGGGCAAGGAGGCTACCGTGTAGCGCACTTTTCTTACTGAGTCGTCAAGGGAAACAAGAATCTCGAAGATCGATTTGTGATATTTATTCTCTACCCATTCCTTTGCGAAGTTATTGGAAAGCGCTATTACCAGCTCTCCGTCCGCCGATCGGTCGAGCAGCCTGCTGTTTTTGAACCAGGTCAAAAAGTTGGGCTGGGTCATTTGTATTTCGAGCTCCGCCAAGGCGGATTTCCAGAGTTGATCGAGTTCCATAATAAATAACGGTTAACTAATAACTCATGACCCATAACGGAATGCAAAAATCCAAAATTTCAAAAGAAATATACGGATAAGGGTCGTTTCTTTAACTAATAAAATCATTATACAGATTTATAAAATTATAGCGAATAGTGTGGAAAAGTAAAAAAATGGGGAATAGGTGTGGATAACTCGTATACCCCGCATAAACACTGGGTAAAATCACTCTACCCATTGACACAATATGCGGGAAAAGTTTGTGATTAGACCATAAAAATAGTTGTCCAAGTAGTTATCCACATACCTACAAAATAGATAATTTTAAAATTTTAAATTTGAAGAAGAATGCGTCTGGGCTTCTGTGCTGGGGAGGGCTTGCATTTTCTAACCAATTCCGATATAGTAGACCATTATGTCAGTTACATACCAGCCAAACAAGCGAAAAAGAGCGCGAACCCACGGGTTTTTGGAGCGCACCGCAACACCGGGTGGCCGCCGTGTTTTGGTAGCCCGCCGAAGGAAGGGGCGGAAGCAGTTGACCGTTAAAAAGGCCTCGTAAATAACGAAGGCCTTTTTTAAACCAATAAAATCGCAAATGGCATCAGGAGGAGGGCTCTTTTTATCCTCCTTCAGCCATTTGCGATTTTATTGTATACTATACATTATAGACAGAACTCTTAGCATGCTTGCAAAACGGTACAAGTTAAATATCGCGGAGTTTATCAAAAAAAGGCCTTCGTTTGTAAAAAAAGGCCCCTTTTTTGCGGTGAAAATAGCCGCAAACGGGCTTTCCTATAGCCGATTTGGGGTTGTGGTGGGAAAAAAGGTAGATAAGCGGGCTACGGAACGAAATAAGATCAAGCGTATGTTTTATGAAGCAATTCGCGTACGAAATCTGCAAAATATAGAAGGAAGAGATATTTTGATCATCGTTTATCCGGAAATTAACCAATTCGCACGGGAAGAAGTTATAAAACTGGTAAAAGAGTATGAGTTTGTGAAATAAAACACACGCCTTGCAAATCATCATCCGTTTCTCTGTCATTCCCGCCCGTTCGATGGGCTTAGGGTAAAACTCCGGCGGGAATCCACCTCATTTTTAAATAAATATTTTTCCTACTTTTTTAGTAAAAGTAGGGCAAAAATCGCGAGCGAATAAAAATGACGGAATGGTCTCGTAAATTTCTTACGAAAACGAGAACTCGCCGTTGCTACGGCTCAAACAACTCGTTTTCTGTGGAAATTTATTCTCGCCCATTTGATCCGACATTTTCACAGGCTCGCATAAGGCAAACATACAGAAAGAAGCGCTTTCACGCTCCTTTCCAATATCTAATCCCCGCAACCTTCATTGTAACGCGTTTTCGTGGCAATCGGATTTTTAATATCATTTCCGCCCTCCGTGGGTTCATACCCAAGGTCTCTAAGAATAGGATAAATATAGTGTCTTTCAGCGCCCACGCTCGCCGATAGATCGCAATAGAGTTCTTTATCAGCAAAATAATCTTTTGTGAAAAATAAGATAATGATTAATGGAATAGAAAAAGCTATTCCGCACAGCAAAGATACAAATATTTTATTTAAAGTGGAATTCATAAAATCATTTTGATTTAGGAGTTAATTGGAAAAAGAAACCAATAATTAATAGTATAATACCAAGCTTAAATTGAAAAGGGTTTTTAAAATATACAATTCCATATTGCGTGCCGCCATCAAGTCTTTCAAATGTTCCACCATCAGGAAAATCTCCTAAGGCATAAGTAATTAAGAGCGTTCCTGCGATGTTTAAAAATAAGCCTATATTATTAAGGGATAAATATTTGCGCATAATTCGGGTAGGCTTTATTTTTAAACATTTCCCTTTTAAATTTACACCATCTGATAATGTATTTCGCGGACGCCTTTGAGGCTCTTTATTTTTAGCACCAGTTTTTCTGCTTTTCCGCTGTTGTCTATATCGCAGAGGATTTTGATGATGGGGAGCGATCCGCGTTGGGAGGGGTGAATGTGCGTGAGGTTGATGATGTTGATTCGCGCGCGGGATATGACGCTTGAAATATCTTTCAGCATACCCACCCGATCATCCACGGTTATTTTTAGTTCGAGTTGCGGGCCTTTGCGCAATATAGATGTTTCCTGCCTGATCATTCTTCGAATGCGTTGTTTTGCCGATGATGTCTTTGCGAACTTCAGCCACGATTCCGATGGCTTTTTATTTTTTTGCACCAAAATATCCACCAGGTCTCCCGATTGTATTTGATAATCAAGCGGAACTATTTTGTTGTTTATCTTTGCGCCTACGCAGCGGTCGCCTATTTCGCTGTGGATCTGATACGCAAAGTCTATGGGCGTCGAACCCGCGGGCAGATCGATGACTTCCCCTTTTGGCGTTATGGCAAAGACCCGATGCTTAAAGAAATCTATTTTCAGTGAGTTTACAAATTCCTCCGGATCCGTAAAATCTTTTTGCCATTCGCGCAATTGATTGACCCAATTCAATTCGTCCTGCTTTGCTGAAATGTTTTTATTTCCTTCGATAAACTTTTTTGTCGTCTTAGCCTGGCTATATGCCCAGTGCGCGGCGATGCCGTGCTCCGCCGCATCGTGCATTTGTAATGTGCGGATCTGTATTTCCGTTATCTTTTTATCTTCACAAAATACGGTCGTGTGCAGACTTTTGTATCCGTTCGGTTTCGGAAGTGCGATATAATCTTTAATCTTTCCGGGTAGTGGCGGCCACAGTTGGTGTACGATGCCGAGTGCGGCATAACATTCTTCCACCGTGGAAACAATCACACGCAACGCGACCAAATCGTAGATCTGGTCGAGGTTCATGTCGGAGCGTAGCAGTTTTTTATACAGACTTGAAATGCGTTTTGCGCGGTAGTTGATCGCAATCGGTTTTATGTGCGCGTTTGCGAGTGCCGCCCGCAACACGGGTTCCACGCGCTCAAGATATGCGACGCGTTCGCTATATTTCTCTTCGACATTTTTTGTCATCCACTCGTGTTCTTCCGGATGCAGATACAAAAAAGTCAGGTCCTCGAGTTCGCCGGAAAGGTTTTGCATGCCGAGGCGATAGGCGAGCGGGGCATATATTTCGAGCGTTTCGAGCGCGATGCGTTTTTGTTTTAGCGGTGGCATGGCACCAAGTGTGCGCATATTATGCAGTCGATCGGCAAGTTTGATAAAAACGACGCGCAGGTCTTCGCTGATCGCAAGAATCATTTTGCGCAAGTTTTCCGCTTGCTGGTTTACGCGATCCTTTTCCGTTTTTACCGATGTGCGGTATTTTAAATGGCCGAGTTTGGTGACGCCGTTTACTAAAAAAGAAACTTCTTCCCCAAACTCTTTTTTAAGTGTTTCGAGTTTGTAGGGCGTGTCTTCTACCGTGTCGTGTAAAAGCCCCGCCGCTATAGTGGTGGTGTCCATGTCCCATTCGGCAAGCGTGAGCGCGGTTTGGAATACATGGTTAAAATAGGGTTCCCCGGAGTTGCGCTTTTGCGGGGCGTGTTCCTTTTGTGCCGTTTGGAATGCCCTGCGTAAAAAATCCGTTTCTTCCGCGGATAACGCCCTGTGTTGTGTAATCGCTTGAGTCAAGGCTTCAAACGAGGATGTAGGTGGTTTAAGTGGCATGCTGTGATTGTATTACACCATATAGGGCAAGAAAAGGGAAGAAGGATAAGGGGGGGTATGGGGGAGGTATAAGGTATACGGTATGGAGTATACGGTATGGGCGGGGGGGTAAGGGGTGAGGTGTGAGGTGTGAGGTGGGAGATGAGGAAAAAGAGGGGGGTAGAGATATTTATACTCTGGATCCCGGCCTCCGCCGGGATGACAACCTCCCCTACTACTGTCTGTTTATTACTCACAAAATTTACTTTTTGTCCGAAATGCGCGTTAGTGGAGCAAAAGTTGACATACCGTTCTTTATATGCCATAAAAAGAATAGACCTTATACAGATTAATACTATGGAAATTGGAGGAATGCTATGCAAACAATGTCACCGAGGGAGTTTTGCGTATTTTTGGGAGTGGTGGCGGCACTTATCGCAGGGTTTTGTTTTATGGGGGTGTATATACCCATCCCAAAATCACCTTTTGAGGCTGCGTTTTTCTTTGCCATTGTTGGGTCGCTTCTGTGGCTTTTTGCACGGGAGGTCGTGTGCGTTCCGCTGAAACGGTCATTTCTGGTGGACAAGGACGGCAAGGTGCTCGGCTACCACGATGTAAACAGATTTATGAGAACGCGCGTTTTGAAAGAGGTGGGTGCTAAGGTAGTGCCGCATGTGTTCTCGCGGGTCAAGGCGGCGCGCGCGATAGAGATCCCGATCGGTGCTCGGCTCCTAAAAGTAAGTCTGAGTGTGGAGGCCCTTGTGGATAGGGGGCGGCTGCAAGACTACTTTAATGCCTTTTTGATCGACTCATGGTCTGATCAGCCAGCTTTTCGGCTCGACAGAATACTCAGGGGGTTTTTGTCGGAGCATGAAGGATGGATGCGCGGCACGGCCAGTTTGTGTTCGAAAGAGGAGGTCATTGAGGGGAAGCTTTTCGATTGGTTAAAAGAAAAACTTCCGCCCGTTGGGCTTGTGTGCGTATCGGCGGAGTGTTCCGTCGAAGAAGCACCGTATGTCATTTCCTGATTCACTATAGTGTGTGAGCCAAAGCCCGGGTATATCCCGGGCTTTTTTACGGCATAGTGTTTTGACATTTTACGCAGTACGCATTATAACATAATCAGACCGAAGTCTTTTATAAACAAATAGTGAAAAGAAAGGGGGGGATACATGAAGATGTATACCGGTAAACAGCGTGCGACTCGATTTTTGGCAGTGGTTATATTCGCCTTCGTTTATAGCGGGGCCGGCTATTTTTATGTGTTGTACTGCAAAGATTCTCCTATGCCATTTATGATGTTGGCGGTCATCCTTTTTGTTCCGCTGTGGAAATGGGCGACCGGGTTCACGGCGCTCAAGGATGCGTTTCTGGTGAATAAAAATAACAGGGTGCTTTCCTATCACGAGGACAATCTTTTTATTCGCACGAGTATGTTGAAAAAGACCGGCATGCGTGTCGTGCGCAGTGATCTGCAAGATGTCGTCATTGATGGAACCTTTAGGGTGTTGGTGGGTGGCGAAGGGAAATTCGTACAGATCGAAACGGCCGTATGGGCCAGTGTCGATATGTTCCGACTGCAGCAGTACCTCGACACCTTTTTCCCGCGTAATTACCAATCGTATTCTCCGGAGGCTCGATTAAAGGAATTGGTTGAAAAGTTTTTTGAAGAGCAAAATCGACAGCCGTACGAAGAGGGCGATGCCGTTTCGGTTGCGAATGTCGTCGGCAAAAAACTTGCCGAGCATCTTAAGGAGCAGCTGCCGCTAATAGGTCTCCGCGCGCATCTGATTTCTGGCATGATAATGGAGGAATGAGCAACGAAATCTATCGCGGTGCAAAACCCCGCTTCGGCGGGGTTTTTTACGACATAATTATTTTGACATTTCTGCCCGGGTGGGATATAAGAAAAGTAGAACTTAGTTAACGGTTTTATAACCTTTATAGGGAGGAGCAGTGACATGCGGACATATACGAAGAAAAATGTCTCACGGCGCATCAAAGTATGGGTGATAATTTTTTCCATCGGATTGGTGATTGGCATGGAGCGGCTTTTTATCACGGCTAACAACCACATTGTTTTGGGGCAGACCTCTTTTCCCCCTTTTTTTAGGGTGATAGCTTTGGTCGTGGTGTTTTCTGCTTGGGCTTACTGCACCCTACGGTATGCCGGCAGTTTCAAAAGCCTCAAGCGGGTGTGCTTTCTATCCGAGAAGAACATTGTTGATTTTTATATGACCGACGATTTGTATGCGCTTGATGCAGATCTGCGCAAGGTGAGCCATATGTTCATCAA
>Ga0156756_109_pt1 | contig 15459 bp, 20 predicted proteins | sample RifOxyD1_FD_112085 | JGI IMG/M metagenome (GOLD analysis project Ga0156756, IMG submission 112085) | Candidatus Wolfebacteria bacterium RIFOXYD1_FULL_48_65
ACGAGGTAAAAGCGGACATTTCTTTGGCCATGCAGAATTGCGCATGGCAATCGGAAGGCGCATTGACCGGCGAGATATCGGCGGAAATGGGAAAGAATGTAGGTGCTGATTATGCGATCATCGGGCATAGTGAACGACGAATGCATCTCGGCGAAACTGATGAAGTGGTCAACAAAAAGGTTAAAGCTGCGATGGGCGCAAGGCTGGGTGTGATATTGTGTGTTGGCGAGCCGATCGAAGTACGAAAACAAGGCATTGTAGTAGTAAAAAAATATATTAAGCGGCAGATTGATGGTGCACTGCACGCTATCGAGCCATCGAGCTATCGAGGTATTGAGCTGTGTATTGCCTATGAGCCAATCTGGGCCATCGGCACCGGCAAAGCGGCAACTCCCGAGGATGCCGTAGAGGTTATTGCATTTATACGATCCATACTTAATACCAACTACGGCATACCAACTGCCCGCATCCTCTACGGCGGTTCGGTCAACGCAAAGAATGTAACGCTTTTTGTGGAGCATGACGGCATAGACGGTGCGCTTGTTGGCGGTGCAAGTATCAATAAAAAAGAATTAAAGAGCATACTGAAAACCTTGCATTCTTGAGCATGTCGCTTGCTACAAGTAAAACGCAATAATTTCCATGAATTCATTCGATCTATCCCTATTTAATTTCTTGCATGCATCGGCCGACCGATGGTTTTTACTCGATTGGCTCGCCACTCTGTTCGCGGTCTATGCCGGATATGTAATGGTTGCTTTCTTTTTGGTAACGATCATGAAGGAACGGGATCGCAAGAAGCGGGCCTATGCGTTTGCATGGTGGGCGCTTGCGGCGATCGTATCGCGTGGCATCATAGCGCAAGCGATTCACTTCTTTTACGCGCGTCCGCGACCGGACATGGCGCTGGGGATTGATTCGGTGTTTGACTATGTAGGGGCATCTTCGTTTCCGTCTGGGCACTTGGCATTGTATGTGACATTGGTTGCGCCCATGTGGTATCTGAACCACAAAAGAGGAATGATCTACGCCGTAGTAGTGGGATTGATGGGTGTTGCGCGCGTATATGGCGCTGCGCATTGGCCATCAGATGTACTTGCGGGAATCGCACTTGCATTGACTGTAACCTATGGAGTAAAGCGGTTGTTACTGGGCAAAGAAAAAATAGGGCAGAATAAGGAAGAAGAAAAAGAGACATAAAAAATGCCATGCGTCACAGGTGATGCGTGGCGTTTATTTTTGCGCAAGAGCCGTGGTATACTAAAGAAATGGAACCAATGGATCAAATACGAAATGTGCAAAAAATGGCAGGGAACGACGCAGGAGCAATGCGCAAGACGGCGCGGGAAAAGGTGTGGGGATATATTGCCGCCGCGCTGGGGCTGGTGGCCGGTCTTGCATGGAATGAAGCGATCAAAGGGCTAATAGATCATTATTTCCCGATACAGCGCGATTCCGTATGGGCAAAGGTATGGTATGCAGTGTTTATTACGGCGATCGTCGTGTTCGTTATGGTCAAATTGGAAAAATATTTTAAAACAGCAGACGAAAAACCCGTAAAGGTTAAAGAAGACGGTGGTGCCATATAAAATTGATCCCTCTTATGTGTCATTCCCGCCCGTTCGACAAGCTCAGGGTAAACATCCGGCGGGAATCCAGCATCCCGAAGATGGATTTCTCCGCCCACTGAGGACGGGAATGACAAAAGAATAATCGAGTGAGAAAATGATCAAGATATACATAACAGTCAAGCCGAATGCCAAAGAAACAAAGGTGGAGCAGATAGGCGAAAAGGAATACAAGGTCAGCGTAAAGGCTACGCCTGTGCAGGGAAGGGCAAATATCGCGGTGGTAAACGCGTTGGCGGAATATTTTAAGGTGACCAAATCAGAGGTAAGTATTACCGGCGGTTATTTCGGGAAAAAGAAAATTGTTGAAATTGGATGGAACTAAAAAACGCTTAATAGTATTGCTATAGCAATACTATTAAGCGTTTTTTAGTAGGTAATTTACTGCTTTAATTTCCGTACGATAAGCGATACGGCGAACAAAGTAGTGCTGACGAGGATGAAGAGCGGTCCCGGCGAAACGGCAAACTGTTGGGAAAGGAGAACGCCGCCGGCGGCGGAAAGAACGCCAAAGAGAACGCTGGCAAGCATAAAGCCGTGCAAGCTGCGGCTGATGTTTTTTGCTGCGGCTGCGGGAATGATGACCAATGAGCCCATAAGCAGTGCACCGACGAAACGGATGCCGAGCGCGATGGACAGGGCAAAAATGATTAGATATATAAAGTCGAGTGCCCGGTTTTTGACACCGATGGAGTGCGCGAGCTCTTCGGAGAGCATGCTGAGTGCCAGTTTTTTATGGATTGCAACGAGTGCCACAATAATACCGGTGGAAAGCAGGACGGTAGCAATCGACTCCATGAGCCCAAGTGTTCCGATATCCCCAAACAAAGCTTCGAGGATCTCGTGCTCGGGAATGAACAGAATACCAAGTGCAAGGCTGGCGGTAAAAAATATTCCGACCAAGGTGTCGACGGGCAGTTCAGTCTGGTATTTCAAGAGCCAAATGCTGATCACTGCCAAAAAGAGCGTGGAAAAAGCCCCGACGAACGGATTGATGTGAAATGCGAGGCCGAGCGCGATACCGGGCAAGGCAACATGGGAAAGTGCATCGCCAACCAGCGCCATGCGTTTAAGAATGACAAAACTGCCAAGTAGTCCCGCACTCGCGGCGACAAAGATCGAGGTAATAAATATCTGGAGGAAGGAAGTATCAATGGTCATGATGCGGTGCGTTTATGTGAGTGGGGTTCCGTATGGGTGTGTGCATAAAATCCGCGCTCGCCGCCATAGAGCGATTGCAGATGTTCGGCCTGAAGTATTTCGCCGGGCGCGCCATAACACAATTTTTGATGGTTGAGGCACAATACATTGTTTGCGTACTGGTAGACAATATTAAGATCGTGCGAAATGAGCAATATAGTCAGATTGAGCGTTTTATGCAGGTGCGAGATCATTTTATAAATGGATTCCTGTCCGAAGATATCGACATCGGCGGTCGGTTCATCAAAAAGCAAAACATCGGGGTTGTCGAGAATGGACCAGCCGACCAAAATGCGCTGGCGTTGACCGACGGATATTTCGCCGAACCCTGATTTGAGGATCGAGGCATCGAGCTGGATATAGTTCAATATTTCGTGCACTTTTTCGGGTGTGGCGACGGATCCGCGAAGTCGAAAAAACTCCTCCACGGTAAGTGGAACATCGGTTTCTATTTCCATGCGCTGGGGAACATAGCCGATCTTCATGTTCGGCGCCCATTCTACAGAACCGGAATAGGGAGTAAGCCCAAGAAGGGCCTTGAAGAGAGTCGTTTTGCCCGCACCGTTCGGGCCGATGATCGCAAGCGTTTCGCCTTGCGCTACCGAGAAGGTAAGTTTGTCGACAATAGGCGAAGACGCTTTTCCGATCGTCAATTCGGTAACTTTTAGGATGTCCATATATGTGGTAGTATAGCAAAGATAGCTCGTTAGCTCTATAGCTTACAAGCTTTAAGTTGTAGTATTGTCATCCCGAGCCTGTCGAGGGATCTGCCTTACTACAGATTCCTCGATTGCGCGGAGTACCGCTTCACTCGGAATGACATTAATAATTAATTGCATAGCATGAACATTGTCTTATTGATTGCATTATTTATCAGCACTATCGCGATTATCGTCGCTGCGTTTTATGTGATCGTTAAAAAGTTCATTCCAAAGCAGGAAGAGAAAAAAGACGACCAGTCGATGCTGATGCTGCAGAACCAGCTGACGGAGTTAAAGCGGTCGAACGATGAGCTCACAAAGACCATAGATGCAAAGCTCGGGCAATCGACAGAAATGTTCCAGCGGCAATTCGGCGAAACACATAAGATCGTCAGCGATGTCACGGAAAAGCTGACTCGCCTCGACGAAACCAATAAGCAGGTCATTTCGTTCGCCGATCAACTGCAGTCATTGCAGGATATTTTCAAAAATCCGAAACAGCGCGGCATCATCGGGGAATATTATCTTGAGACATTGCTCAAGAATGTGCTGCCGCCGGGAAGCTACCAAATGCAATATCCATTTGCCGATGGAACCATCGTGGATGCAATCGTGCGGGTAAAAGATAAGATCATCCCAATCGACTCAAAGTTTTCCCTTGAAAACTATAACCGCATTGTAGAAGAAAAAAGTGAGGGCGAACGCGCGCGCCTCGAAAAGCTGTTTGTGAACGACCTGAAGACGCGCATTACCGAAACGGCAAAATACATCCAGCCGGCGCAGGGGACCATGGACTTTGCGTTCATGTTCATTCCGCACGAAGCGATCTACTACGATTTGTTGATCAACAAGATCGGTGCACTGAAGGACGAAGACACGGAAAACTTCATCCAGCGGGCGGCGAGTAAATACAAGGTTATTATCGTTTCGCCGACCTCTTTCCTTGCTTATCTGCAAACGGTATTGCAGGGGCTCAAGGCAATGCAAATAGAAGAAACTGCACAGCAGATCATTAAAAATGTTGCGGAGCTGGGGAAGCATTTGGATGTGTACGAAGATCATATTAAAAAATTGGGTGGCCATTTGGGAACGACGGTCAATGCGTTCAATGCGTCATACAAGGAGCTGAAAAAGGTGGACAAGGATGTCATGCGTATAGCAGGAAAAGATGCGACCGCCAGTATCGACCCGATGGCGCTGGACAAGCCGAACATGGACGAGTAAAAAGCACCATCTTTAGGTGCTTTTTGCGGCTATGGACAAATTATAAAAAGCGTGGCAGTATATGAGCAGAACGTTACCTTGTCCATTTATCATGGAGGCTAAATATGGCAGAAGAAAAGAAGTGTGAATGGGTAGATCCAAGGGATAGGCGGTTTGTGTTGTCCCGCGCGGATGAGCTTAAGAGCGAAGGGCGCGTGGTGCTGATAGGCGAGTGGCCCACGGGCAAGCCGCCTGCACGACTGGTTGCGTCGGGATCGCGAGTAGAAGACTTGCGTGATGTCGCGGAATACAAAGCGGGTCACGAAGCGTGCATCACGGCGCATGCCATGGCGGGGAGTCTTACGCCGTGCGTTTTGATAGCACGCAGGCCCCCAAAGAAAAAGGAGGTGCATCGATGAACACCGTGCGCATTTTGTCGGAGGAAGATCGGCAACTGTATCAAGGAAAGTTCGTCGCGCTGGATGACTGGTCTCACGAAGGGAGCCCTGCGCGTGTGGTAGCCGCGGGCAAGACCATTAAGGACCTCGAAGGGAAGCTGTCAAAGATCGGTAAGTCATTTTGGGATGTAATCGTATTTTATGTATCTCCCGAGAAAAAAACAGTGTTTTAACACCGGGGCATGACGGTAATCGTAGAAAGCAAAGGCCGGGAAACCGGCCTTTTTTGTTTGATTTGACACCCGTTAAACACTTCGTATAATAGGGCATATGGCCTCGCGAGAGGTCATCGGCAGTAAAAACTCTAAGAATACAAAGAAGTATAAGGTAGAAGGTAGCAAGTATGAGGGGATGGTGCGTGATAATGCCGCATTCCTCTTATACCCTATACTCTATACCGTATACCGTATACCTAATACACGCATGCACATAAAACCATTATCAAATCATCTCTTCATCGAACCCATCGAAGCGGAAACGATGACAAAGAGCGGGATCTATATTCCGGAAAGTGCGGAAAACAAGCCGACGACCGGCAAAGTGATCGCGGTCGGCGAAGGAAAAATAAATGAAAAAGGCGAGCGCACTCCGATGTCGGTAAAGATCGGGGATACGGTGCTGTACAAAAAGTACGGCTTGTCCGAAGTCGAGATCGACGGAAAGAAATATATAGTAGGCGACGAAGACAGTATTCTCGCTATACTCGAATAAATAATAACGAAGTATGAGTAACGAAGCATGAAGTGAGAAAGAAATTGAATTCTTTCATACCTCATACCTCATACCTCATACCTCATACCTCATACCTCATATGTAATGAGCAAGCAATTGGTATTTAATGAAGAGGCTCGCATCGGATTGAAGCGAGGTGTGGATATATTGGCCAACGCCGTAAAGATCACATTAGGGCCGAAGGGTCGCGCGGTGGTTTTGGAACGCGGCTATGGCGCGCCTATCGTAACGCACGATGGCGTGACAATCGCAAAGGAAATAGAACTCGAAAATAGAATCGAAAACATTGGTGCTCAGCTCATCAAGGAAGTTGCATCGAAAACGAACGATATCGCCGGGGATGGCACGACCACCGCAACATTGCTCGCGCAGGTATTGATCACCGAAGGATTGAAGAACGCAACAAGTGGCGTCGATGTGACCGGCATGCATAAAGGTATGCAGTTGGCGCATGAAGCGGTTGTGGAGCATTTGAAGCAATCGGCGAAGAAGATATCGACCAAGGAAGAGATCGCGCAGGTGGCGACCATTTCGGCTCGTGATAGCGAAATCGGCGCGTTGATCGCCGATGTCATCGACACTGTTGGGCGCGACGGCGTGGTGACGGTCGAGGAAGCGCAGACAGTTGGACTTTCCAAGGAAGTAGTTGAGGGTATGCAGTTTGACCGCGGCTATGTGTCGCAGTATATGGTGACCAACGCCGAACGCATGGAGGCGGTCATTGAAGATCCGTACATTTTGGTAACGGATAAAAAGATAGGTTCCATTGCGGAACTCGTACCGGTGCTTGAAAAAATAGTCCAGTCGGGCAAAAAGGAACTGGTGATCATTGCGGATGACATCGAGGGCGAGGCACTTGCTACGCTTATATTGAACAAGATGCGCGGCATCGTGAATGTGCTGGCCATCAAGGCGCCGGGTTTTGGCGACCGCAAAAAAGAACTATTGGAAGATATCGCCGTAGTCACGGGCGCTGATTTTATCACCGAGGAATTGGGCCGCAAGTTTGACGGCATCGAATTGTCTTCGCTTGGCCAGGCTCACCGCGTGGTATCGACAAAGGACAATACGACTATTGTGGGTGGAAAAGGAGACAAAACAAATATTGAAAACCGCGTAGCGCAGCTAAAAGGCCAGCTCGAAACGACCGAATCGGAATTCGATCGCGAGAAGCTGCAAGAACGGCTTGGAAAACTTTCTGGAGGTGTTGCTATTATCAAGGTGGGTGCCGCGACCGAAACGGAGCAAAAGGAAAAGAAATATCGTATTGAAGACGCGATCAACGCGACCAGAGCGGCGATTGAGGAAGGTATCGTACCCGGAGGAGGCGTTGCATTGGTGCGTGCCATTCCGGCGGTGCAAAAACTGATTGACGGATTTTCCAAGGCACAGCTGGCGGAAGTGGTCGGCGCAACAAGCATTCTTGAAGCGCTCAAGGCGCCGGTGCGACAGATAGCAAACAATGCCGGCTACGACGGAGCGGTCGTTGTAGACAAGATATTGGGCGGTTCGGACGATTTTGGGTTCAACGCCGCAACCGGCGTGTATGAAAGTATGCTCAAGGCGGGTGTCGTAGACCCGGCAAAGGTGACTAGGTCTGCCATGCAGAACGCGGTTTCGATCGCTTCGATGATCTTGATCACCGAAGTGGTCATTGCCGACATCCCGGAGAAAAAACACGACCATTCGGCCGAAATGCAAGGAATGATGAATGGTGGATACTAATAGTTAGCTATTAGTATCCACCATTCATCCCTGAGCCCATTCGACGGGCTCAGGGTAAAACTCGTCGAAGGGATGGGTGGAGGATACTAAGTCCTGAGCGAAGTCGAAGGATTAAGATAGAAAAAAGAAACGAAGTGCAATAAAAAGGCCGGCGATGCGTATCGCCGGCTTTTTGGTCGGTCACAGGGTGTTACCCTGGCGGAAGTCCGGAAACATCTTCCCGCTGCACTTTGTATTTGCCATTGGGCTGTTTTCGGAAATAGTAGCCCTCCCAGTAGCTGGTCTGATGGCACTGTTTCGTAAAAATGAACACCTGCAGCCTCTGGAGAAGCGGGAGCCACGCGTTGACACGCGCCATGGTAAGCAACCTGGCGGTAATGTCGTGGAGCGTAAACTCCTGAGGGTAGAGGCCTCCGTCGCCTGACGGCGGGTCTCCATCGACAAAGAGTTGCATGAGCGCCCGCTCGTCTGCGTATTTCTGTAACACCTGCATATGACCACCTCATGATAGAATGGATAAAAAGTTACTGGAAGTAGTAAAGCATAAAATATAGAACATGTCAATTATTTTTATGTTTAACTGCGACAGTTTAATAAAAAAACCGGTAAGAAAATAATGAGTGAGGTCATTTTTTCTTACCGGCATTTGCTCGGATTATTCTCAGTGTAACATTTGCAAGGAGCTACTTGGTTTGGCTTTTTGAGCCGGGGATTTCATACCAGGGCAATACGCCCTGATCGCTCTTATCAACCTGCTGCCACTGCCTGGAACCCGTGTCTTGCAGTTCTCCCAATTTTGATTGGAAGCACTCGCGAAATTTGCGTTGGGCGGCAATCTTTTTCTCGGTTGAAAACTTGCGCGTCAGCAGAGTAGCCATGGGTGCCAGCGTTTTGACCGGCCCATTGGTTAACCCGGGATAGTTGATGGTAGCGGGGCGGTAAACGCCCGTTACCTTGCTGCCGATTTTTTCGCTTATCGGCAAAAGTTTATAGGTGTTCTTGTCCAACTTCTCGATATTCGGAAGAGGGGCGGCACCGACATAGATGGCCGCGGCGATACTTCCGGAGGTAAGAGCGTCCAGCAATTTCTTGCCGTCGTCAAAAGGCACTACGGTAAAGCCGCCTTCGCCCTGTCCTTGGAGGATTCGCGCCGTGTAGACGCCGCCGCCGGCGGCCCCAACCTTTTGGCCACGTAAGTCAGCCAAGTCGGTAAAGGTGTACATGCCATCGTTCATCATATACTTTTTCGGCTTCGGCGTTTTTGATTGCTTGAGGGCCAGGATGTGGATGGGTTCTTTCCAGAGAGCCACGAGCGTCTTAAGGGTGTTGTAGGCCGGGTCGGCTTGTGCATTGGCGAAATAAACATCGGAATGCAGGAAGGCCGCATCTGCCTGGTTGTTGAACAAGGCATCGAGGTTCCCGACCGCACCGCCGGTAACACCGGCAGCCGCTTTGATTTGGAGATTTTCATCGCCGCAAACGCCGACGATTTCCCCCAGGGCCTTGCTGTAGGTACCTGAAGAGCTGTCGGCGGCAACGGTCAGCTGTTCAGCAGCGAACGTTGTGGTTGAAAAAGCAAAAAGCAGTAACAGGGACAGGGCAAGAGTGGCATTCAGAGTTCTTTTCATCATCTTCACTTCCTTTTCGTTGGGGTTTAAGGATTGATTACCAGACCTTCATGTTGAGTTGGTGCCGGCGATGCCTGATCTTCATGTTCATTGCTCGCGCCGAATAGAAGATAGCATGCCGCCAGAACGAGCAAGAGAGAAACAGTTGCGATAATTCTGAACTGCATGGCTTACCCCCCTATACGGTTGATGTCTGAGAAATGGCGGGCGACTCGTGGAAAGGCAATTCAGCACGAGTTGCCTTTCGTCGTTCAACTGCCTGGCTAAGCGAGGCAAAAGATCGGTTAAGTTGCGTGCGGACGGTATCGAAGGCAACCTGCTGTTTGATATCAGCGTAAACTTGCGCTTCGGCTGTTTTGGACAACTGGGTTACTTTTTGTGCCGCCATGGACATGCTGTAGATGGCTTGAGCCTTCTTGATCTGCTGGCCGAAGTCCTTCAGCTGATGCTCGGCGACATTCCTTTCGGTTACCATGTCTTCGAGCGCAGTGTGCATTTTTTCGGACAACTGTACATAGTTTGCGGCTTCGGCAGGATATTGACTCTGGAACGTGGTTATCTGGTCGTCAAAATTTCGCACCTCGGTGTCGAAGTCAACGATTTTTTGAGAAGCCCTTTCCAACTCCGATTGTTTTTCGATCAGAAGATTCTGCATCGTTTCAATCGGATTGGCCTCGACTTCGGATACCAGAAGTTTCATGCGCCAATTGGCTACCTTAAACGAGAAAGTAGGAGCAAGCTGGATAAGCGCAAATCCGATCGCGCCGGCGAGCGCAAGCCCTATCATTCCCTTTATAGCCATGAAAACAATCGGCGAAATGATTACGGCGAGCCCAAAGCCCAGCCCCCACTTGATTCGTGTCGCCAGTTTTTTCCGGCGGACATCATCATTTGCATCTGACATCTTTTTCCTCCTTGATCAGAGTTCTCATAGACTCTCCTTGTTTATTGAAGAGTTGTTCATCGCTCGGTCTATAGAACCGAGCACCGTAAGCTCTCCACCCCTTTCGCTTGTGACGGATATCCCAAAGTATGACCGTAACACCTCCTTCTGGCTGAGATTTTTCTTGCCACACATTTCCATTTAAGGAAACAGTAACTCTTCCAATTTTACTCTCAGCTTCAAAGAAAGAACCATTATGGCCATTTCTGTGGGGCACTATCACAACCGCTTTTATGGGTGGATCTGTTGTGTCTTGCACTTGCTCACCTCCTTTAGGAAATAGTCCATTCCTATCCTATTTTTTGCTCACCTCCTTTATGCGGACATTGATGATTAGTTGTGTATCTACAATTTACATTGTTAATGTTCATCCTAAATCACTCGGTGTGTTGCACTTTAAGTGATGGTTTATAATAAGCATATTTTTAAAATGCTGTCAAGAGTAAAGGATGGACATCCTGTGGTTTTTATGCTTTAAATAAGGCAGAAACATAAACAATTACATAAAGATGGAAATCCCGATAACTGCAGAAGGAGGATTGGCGTATGCGGCTGCTCGATCACAGAAAGAAGATAGTCAATGACCCCGATGCCCTTGCGAAGATAATCGCGGGGCTGAAGGCGCAGGGGTGCAAGATCGTCGTGACGATCGGATCGTGGGACATGCTGCATGTAGGGCATGTGCGGTATTTGATGAAAGCAAAGGAACAAGGCGATGTGCTGATCGTCGGCGTGGATAGCGACCGGGCGGTCAAGGTGTATAAGGACCCGTCGCGTCCCATGGTCTGCGAAGCAGAGCGGCTGGAAATGCTGTCGTATCTTGAGTGCGTTGATTTCGTGCTACTCGTAGACGATGTCGACGAACAGGGTGCGTGGCAGTATGGCCTGCTCGAATTGGTCCACGCGGATGTATTCGTTGCCGTGGAAGGGTCATATCCGGACGAGCAGATCGCGGACATCGAAACGCACTGCGTGAAAGTGACAATACTGCCGCGGCAGGCGGAAACGAGCACTTCGAACATCATCCACAAGGTGATGAAGGAGTTTTTGAATCCGTTGATAACATTCCTGAAAGAAAGGGGGTTGGTCTAATGGCGCAGATAATGATCGCGTATATGCCCGTGTTGCATGAGGGGTATTTGAAGTTGTTCCGCAGGTACAAAGGCGCAGTTAGCTGCCTATATGTATTCGGAAAAATATTTATCAATGAAAACACATATATCGCCCGTGAGATTCGTGCATGCGATCCAGGCGATATATGCAGAATGATGCGTGGGCTGGGATTGTTTCCGGAAATCAAAATGCTTTGCAGGGAGGAACTGAAGAGCATTAAAGAAAATCCGTCGTTGTCGATCATCATGACCGATGACGAGTTTTCCCGGGAGTTCGCGGCGAAGTATCTGCCGGGCAGGCCCGTGCACATGGAGAGCCAATTTCTGCGCTGGGATGAAAAGTCAGTAAATTCGGCCGTGGAGGTTAAGTGTGACGGGGTGGTATCCCTGCCACATGATCGGGAAATGATGCGGATCGCGCACGAAGAATCAAAGCGCGGTTCCTGTTGGTGGCGCCGCGTTGGCGCGGTGGTGGTCGATCCAAGGATGAACAAACCGGTTCTTGCGGCGCATAACAGGCATATGCCCAGCGAGCATACGCCGTATGCCGTAGGGGACCCGCGCGACTTCGTGAAGGCGGGTACGAATCCCGAGATCGCGGCGACCATACATGCCGAGCCGACGATCGTTGCCATGGCGGCGAAGAAAGGCATTGCGCTTGAGGGAATGCACATGTACATCACCGTGTTCCCGTGCGGTCCGTGCGCAAGTATCATCGCCGAATCCGGGATTTCCAAACTGTTCTTTGCTTCGGGGTGCGCGTATCTTGACGGAGATACCATCTTGCGAAGCCGGGGAGTTGAGATCATCCAAACATGGTGATCGAGCTCTTTCAGATGAGGTAAAAAATGCCCCGCATATGCGGGGCTTTTTGTTTTACCTCGCCGAAGCTCGCAAGAGCGAAGGCGGGTTATTCATACCGAACCTTGATCAACCGATCGGGAACCAAACGGGCATGGCCTTTCCGTTCTGATCGAGTTTCGGCTTGATCAGGTGGAAGTGCAGATGTTGCACGGTTGCGCCAGTGCAGTTGGTGTCGCCGGAACGGGAACAGATGCCGTATCCGTCGAGCTTGAAGCGATTGATAGCCCAACGGGTTAATGCGCCGATGTTGCTGTGGTCGCTGGGGGTTATTTGTACCGTAGAGATGATGTGCCGATTGCCGATGATCATAAAATGATGTTCGGCGTTTTCGTACGGCCAGCCATTTCGGGTAATGAACCAATCACCATGGCGGTGCAGGATGGGCCACGGGTGCCACAGAAACATGTCCGGGCAAAACGGGCATTTGCCCGTTTTAAGGATATCGGCAATCGTGACATCGTAACCGCCACTTCGTGCGAAGGTCGGGTTGACAAGGTCATCGCCGGTAGTCGAGTACCGTTTCGTTTCCGCGAGCGGTCTGCGATGCAGAATGGAAAACGCATACGGATGGTTGTCCGTAGCTACGAGTTCATCGTGGACCGTTTTCCAATCGTTCATATTGGATCGGGGGAACTTCACATCGCCTTCGAAGTTTCCGCCGACTTGGGTGAAATACATTCGATCGGCGAGCGGAAGCGCTTGTTCATAGATCTCGGCTCCGCCGATGATGCACACCTCGGGTGCGTCTGCCGAAAGCATGAACGCTTCGGGAAGCGAATAAACGGCCATGCAGTTTCGAAACAGTCTCGGATCCGCGGTAAACCTGTCGTACCATTCGTTCGCGTGTCGCGTGATGACCACGCTCTTCCGGCCCGGCAAGGGTTTGCCGTTACGGGCGAGAATGGATTCGAACGTCTTGCGTCCCATGATGACCGGTTTGCCGATGGTAAGGCTTTTGAATCGCCGCAGGTCGCTTGGAAGCGACCATGGCAGATCGTCCTTGTTGCCGATGATGCGGTTGGCATCCATGGCAACGATAATGGATATGGTACTCATGGTGGCCTCCTTGGGTTCTAATCAGGTCGCAACCGGGATCTTCATCGCCGGATGCGGGTCGTAGTCGAGCAGGGCGAAATCTTCGGGACGGAAGGCAAAAATATCCTTCACATCCGGGTTGATCTCGATGCGCGGCAACGGACGGGGTTCGCGGGTAAGTAGCTCGCGCGTCTGTTCGATCTGGTTGAGATAGATATGGGTGTCGCTCGTATCGTATACGAATTCGCCCACTTCCATGCCGACAACCTGCGCGACCATACGAAGGAACATTGCGTATTCGGCAATGTCGAACGGTACGCCCACGGGCGCATCCGCACTTCGCTGAAACAGATGCAGACTTAGCTTGCCCTGCGCATGGAAAAACTTGAAGAAACAATGGCAGGGAGCGACGAACACACCGTCGACATCTTGGGGGTTCCACGCGGTCACGACGTGGCGTCGTGAATCGGGGAACCGTTTCAGGTCGGCGATGACATTTTTGATCTGATTGATCTCGCCGCCGGAGCTGGTGCGCCAACGGATCCATTGCGGCCCATAAATGCGACCGAGGTCGCCGGGTTCAAGTCCGTACTGCGCGCAGATTTCCGGGGTTGCCCACTGGTCCCACAGGTGTACGCCGTGCTTGTGGAGAAAATCCACGCGGCTTTCACCCGAAAGATACCAGAGCAGCTCCACCACTGCAGCCTTGAATGATTTTGCCAGACTCCGCGTCGTAATGAGCGGAAAGCGATCAGACACATCAAAGCGCATGTGGTGCCCGCAGACGGCAATATTGCCTACGCCATGCGGATCACCTTTTCGTTGTCCCGTTTCCAGTATTCGTCGCAACATCTCTTGGTATTGCAGCATCGTAAACCTCCTTCGTTGGTTGAAAGAATTTGATATGGTTTGATATGACAAGGATACTATAGGAACATAATCATATTTAAGAGGGGTTGTCAAAGGAAATGGTCCGGCTGCCCTCGTTCCACCTCCCCGTCATTCCCGCGAAAGCGGGAATCCAGAGTTCGGCAGTTCGGTAAAGCAATAATAGTTCGGCAGAACTGCCGAACTATTATTGTATTGTCATCCCCGCGAAGGCGGGGATCTATAAAATACTGGATTCCCGCCTGCGCGGGAATGACAGAGAGATGTGGGAATGACAAGGGATGAAATAGTTTGACTATCGGCCATTGGATTGGTACTGTATAAAACAGTTGTTTAACCAATACATATCAACAGACAGGAGGTAGAGAACGGTATGGCGACACTTCTAAGGTTTAATGAGGGATTGAAGGACTTCCTTTTATTCGCGGAGGAAGACGGAATCAAGCAAGTGCAGAGGCTGGCGGTAGACATCCAGCTTGATGGGAAACATGTGGGCTATATTGCCCGTGATGGTAAAGTGACCATTGTCACGAACGCTATCGGCAAACCGAGTCACATTATCGAAGTCTCCTTCACTGAAACCCAATGGACGGCCATCGCCTTGCGGGCAAAAGAGTTCAGGGAGCGATGCGCCCGAATAGCGCAGGAGCAGGCCCAAGCTCAGGCAGAGCAGGATCGCATACTGGATCAAGCGTATGAGCAGATGGAAGCGCTCGGCGCCTCTTCGCCCGCCTAACCGGGTTGTTATGTAGCCGGACCACCGATAAGCCCCGTAGATGCGGGGCTTTTGTTTTTATAATGTGTGATATTTGCGTCTTGTGATGACGCAAATTATCGACATTCAACATCGATAACAAGGGAAGGTGAATTTTGGCCGTATTTTGAGCCTGCGAGCCTGTGAAAATGGGCGAGGTTGTCATCCCGATCCGCCAGCTGGCGGACGAGGGATCTGAAGTTATAGGGTACAGATTCCTCGATTTCGCTTCGCGGAATTTATCCTGATCCGCCAGTCGGCGGACGAATGGACTCGGAATGACAATACACTGGACCCTGGCATTCGGCGGGATGACACGAAGAGCCGTACGGGTGATGACGCAGAGAGCGATGCACCTCCGGCATTCCGTTATTAGTTATGAGTCAATTGTTATCAGTTAGCCTGTTGACATTGCTCAACGCCTCTGTTATTATCACAAGGTCAAATAGCAACAGCGATGTTGGTATCGATTGAAAAAAGGAAAATAGAGCGCATATAATCTTTACGAAGATTTAGTTTAAAACACCAAAGGGACGGGTGGATTGCTAAATCCGCTCGTTTTTTAACAGGGGTCGCTAATGATGCAAA
>Ga0156756_116_pt1 | contig 8045 bp, 13 predicted proteins | sample RifOxyD1_FD_112085 | JGI IMG/M metagenome (GOLD analysis project Ga0156756, IMG submission 112085) | Candidatus Wolfebacteria bacterium RIFOXYD1_FULL_48_65
CTTGACACCGTTGGGAACCCCTGTTAGCCTTATAGCACGATCCTCGATAAGGGGATTTTGTATTGCAACATGAGCAGTAGTAAACGATTTTTAATCGTATTCGCCCTTCTGGGCGCTAATGCCCTCTTTGCAATGAAAGATCTTTCATTCGCTACCCAAGCGGCCAATCCTACCGGGTTCATCCCGAATCAGGACATATTGGCACTTGAAGGAGCGGTTGTCGCGCAGGCAGCAATGCCCCAGCGAGAACCGATCGTTTATGTGGTTGACGAGAATGCTGCCGGACAGAAGTTCCGCAGTGTGACGGTCACCGGATATTCAAGTAGCGTCAATGAAACCGATAGCACCCCGTTTCTTACGGCCTCCGGGTCGTATGTGCGGGTCGGAGTTGCTGCAAGCAACTTCATGCCATTCGGTACCAAGTTCAAGTTGCCGAAACTCTTCGGCGACCAGGTGTTCACGGTTGAAGACCGTATGAATGCCCGATACAACGGAACCAACTATGTAGATATTTGGTTCGCGGAAAAGTCGGATGCGATCCGTTTCGGAACGCTCCCGGCGCAAATGGAGATCTTGTAAAGAGGTACCACCTATTCTGTAATCAATTAATATGTGAAGAAAAAGGACCGTCGCCGCAAGGTGCGGTCCTTTTTGTTTTGACAATTTGGGTTATGTATGGTATTGAGTACTTAGCTACAGCTTTGATAAAAAAATAGAGGGGGGATGAGCGAATGGTTTTATTGACGGGGCCTATTGTCGGATGGTACCAAGGCATGCGGGCGTATTTCGACCCGGAATATCGGCGACCATTGCCTGCGCCTGAAGCTGCGGAGCAGTGGTTCACCAAACGGGGTATGTTCGGGAGAACGACGCCCAAACAAAAAAAGGCGATCCTCAAGATAGTCCTTGATGAGATCCGGAAGAGCCGGGAAGCGTTTGGATTTTCACTGGAAGATCGGCATATATACAAGGAAGAATGGTTCTTCCTATATATTGTCGAGTGCGCCCGTGGGACAGATGCTATACGAGCCATGGGTTTCGACGATGTGCTCAAACATTTTGCGGTGAATATGGATATATTCTTTCGGAGCACCAGTGAGTACTATTTCAAGCGAGAAAAGGGTAAGCCCGGTTCGCGCTTGAAATATCGGTGCCACATGGAAGCCGTGCGCGCGGGTGTGTTGAACGAGATATTCAATAATGGGCTATAGCGCTTATAAAGGGAGACGATCATGCAGTTGGAATTGATAGCATTTTTCGTGTTGGGATTGGTAGGTATTGGGTATGTGGTTTCAACCATTGCCAAAACGGTAAATAAGGAGACCGCCAAAGGGGTCGTTGTGTGGGGGTGTATTGCGATATCTCTGTGGATCCTGTATGTGGGAGGGTCTACGCTGATTTGGCTTTTTGAAAAAAACGCGGCGGGGTGAGCTGCGCCGGCGAGGACGCCGGGAAAGCGGAACAAAAAGGCGGGTTTCCCCGCCTTTTTCTTAAATCTTGACATTGGGTATTTAAATTGTTATAAAATAACCAGCTTCATTAAGAGAAAGTTTATGCAGTTAACCCAAGCGAGGAGGGCGTTTTGTGGCTAAAAGAATCCAGTTTGCATTGCAGGTGTTGTTTGGTGGAATCCCGAAGGTGACCTTCGGGCTCCAAAAAGCTACTGCCATTTTCATGGCAGCCAGCGGGCGGTATGACGGCGACCAAAGCAAAGCTGTGCCGTTTGCCATTCTGGAAACTGCCAAGGCCATGGGCGCCGAGGTGACGCTGTTTGAGGAGGTGGCGGACAAAAAAGAGGCCATCGTCGAGCGAATCAACGATCAGCATGAGCATGTGGCGCGTGTTACCACAAGCACGGCGCTTGCCATCAAAAAGCTCGAAGCCGAAAAGGCCGACCTCGAGCAAGCGGCCAAAAATGTGCAGCAGCGGGCTGACGGAATGGTCAGCGCGTTGCAGCGCGACGCGGCCGACCTCGAGAAGGTCTCAGAGTTCTTTACCATTAAGAAGTAGATCGGCCCAAGGGGCCGGTACCGATCCGGGCAGCAATGCCCGGATTTTTTTACGCAATGTTAAATGTCACCGTGCGTGGATCTTCGCCTTTGAGCAGTCTGTCCACCATTTCGATTTCGGCAAGGATGCCGTCGATGAGGTCGTAAGATCTTGCTTCTTCGTGGGTGACCCACGCATATTCCACTGCGTCTGCATCGAGCTCCACCTCGCCTGAAGCATACGGGCAATAATAACTCAATACGATAACGGGCATGCCGTCGGGCCGAATGAATGCCATATCAAGCAAATAATCCACCTTACCTACTTCAAGGCCCACTTCTTCGCGAATTTCGCGGCGGAGGGAGCTTTCTACGGCAAAATACCAATGATCCGCAGTCGTCTTTGGCGTGGTCGTGTAATCGTTTGTTTCCAAGCCGCCACCCGGAACGGTCCACTTGTCTGGGAATGCCTTTTTATGCGGACTTCGTTTGGTTATAAGAAAGCGGCCATCTTTATGAATAATGGCAGTCGATGCGATGCGGTGATCCTCCCTGTTTTGTGATTCCATGCAAGTAGTATATAGGAAAAGCAAAAGACCCCTCAAGTACCCGGGTCATTCCGGCGGATGCCGGAATCCATCTTTTCGTACTTTTTTAATAAAGTACGGCAAAAATCGCGAGCGAGTAAAAATGGCGGAATGGGCTCTGAAATCTCTTACGAAACTGCTTGGTCGGAGCCGTAGAATGCATAGCGGCTCCGACACTCGGGCACGTTGCACGCTCTACTGGGCTAGCAACGCCAAGTCGTCGCCTCCTGCGCGCCGCTCAGACACCGCAGTTTCTGAGGAGATTTCCATCGCCCATTTGATCCGCCATTTTCACAGGCTCGCAGCCTAAGATACAAGAAGACGAGCTGTTAGCTCGTCTTCTTGTAAAATATAGGGCGCACTCGGCCGGGCTCGAACCGGTAACCTCCCGCGTGACAGGCGGGTGCTCTAACCAATTGAGCTACGAGTGCAAAATAACTGACAACCTACAACCTATAACCGATAACAAGCATGCGGGCGGCTAAGAATGCAGAATGCAATGTGAAACTATTGTATAGAGAGAACGGCGTTTAGTCAATCGGGATGCTAACTAATAACCAATAACGGGGGAAGGGTATAAAGTATATGGTATAGGGTATACGGTATGGGAGGGGGGAGGGGAAGGAAAAAAGAGATGAGAGGTGCGAGATTGGAGATAAGAGATAAGAGGAAAGAGTGTCATCCTGATCCGCCAGCCGGCGGATCAGGATCTCGTGTTCTTCCGGAAAGATTCCGTCTCATGGGCCGGAATGACAAGGCGGGGAATAACAGATAACTAATAACGGGATGCGGAGAGAGAGGTGCTCGTCAGCTGGCGGATTTGGGTTTCTGAAAATAATTCCATTTGGCGCATGGTTTGGTTGATAAAATTTACTGTGGAGTTGACATACCCCATAGGGGTATATAAGATACTCGTATGAGCGACCCAAAAAAGGTATTGCAAAAAGACATCGCCAATCGTTTGGCCCGCATTGAGGGTCAGTTGCGCGGCATTCGCGGCATGGTAGTAGAAGAGCGTGATTGCATTGATGTTATTGCGCAGATCAGTGCCGTTCGACAATCGCTGGCTTCACTGGGTACGGAGGTGCTGAAAAATGACATACGGTGCAAGCAGTTGGATGACGGGTATATTAAGGCATTGTTTAATGTAAATTAACTCATGTGTCATTCCGAGCGAAGCAGTACTCTGCGTAGTCGAGGAATCTGCAGCATAAAGCAGATCCCTCGACAGGCTCGGGATGACAATGCAAATATTGGATTCCGGCTTGGGGGCCGGAATGGCAGAAACAAGTTATGAAAAAACCAATTGAAGTAACATTTGAAAATTTTAAGGAAGCGGTATTGGAATCGGACAAACCGGTGCTGGTGGATTTTTGGGCGCCGTGGTGCGGGCCGTGCGTTATGATGGGGCCGGTGCTCGATGCGATCGCAAAAGAAATGGGCGATCAATTGGTAGTGGCGAAGTTAAATGTCGACGAGCCGACCAGTCATGAAATAGCAGCCGAGTATCACATTCAGAGCATTCCGAATATGCAGTTGTTCAAGAATGGGCAGGTGATCAAGCAGTTTGTCGGCTATCGTCCGCAGGATATATTGGAGGAAGAGCTGAGGGAAGCGCTGGAGCGGTAATGTGTTCACAGCCGACAGTTCACGGTTCACAGAGGATGCGGATATATGTCATTCCGGCCCATTCGTCCGCCAGTTGGCGGATCAGGGTAAAACTCCGGCGAGAATCCAGTACAAACAGGAGTGGATTCCCGCTTTCGCGGGGATGACAATGGCTTGGGGTTTGTTTTTTATCCTGATATAATCAGGTACAATCAATCTATGGAAACGAAGAAACAGGAATCACAGATATTTGATACGGCGATCATTGGTGCCGGGCCAGCTGGACTTTCCGCGGCGGTGTATCTTTCCCGCTATGCGTTGAGCTCTATTGTTATTGGCGATCTGTTTGGCGGAACAGCTACCAAATCGCACGAGATAGGCAATTGGCTCGGCGATGAAAAGATCACCGGATTTGATTTTGCAAAAAAAGCGACCGAGCATGCAAAAAGTTACGGCGTGCCGTTTGCGGTCGCGCGCGTACGGGGAATAGAACGCGAAGACATTTTGTTTGCGCTTGAACTGGACAATGGAGAAACGGTGCATGCGCGCACCGTACTGCTTGCGACTGGCATTGAACACCGTCACTTGAATATTCCCGGAGAAAAGGAGTTTTCCGGCAAGGGTGTTTCTTTTTGCGCTACATGCGACGGGTTTTTCTTTACCAATAAAACCGTTGCGGTTGTTGGCGGCAGCGACAGTGCGGCTATTTCCGCGTTGTATCTTGCCGATATCGCCGAAAAAGTTTACATCATATACCGCGGTGGCGTATTGCGCGCGGAGCCATTTTGGAAAAAACGAATAGAAGAAAATAAAAAAATAGAGGTCGTGTACGATACGAACATCACTGAAATACAGGGAGCGGAAACGGTTACTGCTATTGCGCTGGATCGCCCCCACAACGGAACGCAATCCATTTCGGTGGATGGTGTGTTTGTCGAGATTGGCGCCGATCCAAAGATCGACTTTGCTGAAGCATTGGAGTTGCGCGTTGATAACGAAGGGTATGTCGAGGTAAATAAAAGTTGTATGACCTCGGCTGACGGCGTGTGGGCCGCGGGTGACATCACTACGGGCTCCGATAAGTTCAAGCAAATAGTAACGGCCGCTTCCGAAGGAGCTATTGCGGCGAATAGCATTCAGCTTTGGCTTAAAAAATAGAGATGAGAGAGTCGAGATAAGAGACACGAGAAATGGGGAAAAACAATGGCGCATGCCTCTGCGGCATCAGGAGGAGGGCTCTTTTTACCCTCCATCAGCCACAGAGGCATGCACCTTTTTGTTGTGCTGTCATTCCCAACGCGGGTCCCGCATCAAGTACGGGATAAACTCCGGCGGGAATCTATAAAAATGGAAGTGGATCCCCGCTTCCGCGGGGATGACAAGACGCTATATAATAGAGTATTGCTATTGCAATTACCCCCGTTCCTTTATTAATATACTTCCTCGGTTTATAATGGAATAATTATGATGAAATTTTTGACGAAGAACATACTGTGGGCGATTGGAATCTTTTTTGTGATTGCGGTTTTGTTTTCCCTTGCGTATAAGGAAACTAAAGAGCCGATTCAAATGACGCTCGATCAGGTTGCTATTAAACTAAACGCGAATGAAGTTTCCAAAATAACCGTAAATGGCGATGCGCTTGCGCTCGAACTGAAGAATGGCGATCTTGGCGTTTCAAAAAAGGAGGCCGAGGCTGGGTTGACGGAAACGCTTAGTAACTATGGCGTCGCCCCCGAAGCGCTCCAGCAGGTCAGCTTTTCCATAAAGGAGGAATCCGGATTTAAGTTTTGGATGTCCATGCTGCTTCCGATCTTGTTGCCCATACTCATTATCGGTGCGATATTCTTCTTTATGTTCCGGCAGGCAAAGGGTGGAGCGAATCAGGCATTTATGTTTGGTAAGGCGAAGCTGAAAATGTTTATACCGTTCAAAGGAACGGTTTCGTTCGATGATGTTGCCGGGTTGAAAGAGGCAAAGCAGGAATTGATGGAAGTCGTTGATTTTTTGAAAAATCCGAAAAAGTATCTTGCAATGGGAGCAAAGATCCCGCGCGGGGTTTTGTTGCTCGGAGCGCCGGGTTGCGGTAAGACATTGTTGGCGCGGGCGGTTGCCGGGCAGGCTGGTGTGCCATTCTTTCACATATCCGCTTCTGAATTTGTGGAAATGTTCGTGGGTGTCGGCGCTTCCCGTACGCGCGATGCGTTCGAGACCGCCAAAAAGGCGGCGCCATCCATTTTGTTTATCGATGAAATAGATGCCATTGGTCGCGAACGAGGCGCGGGTGTCGGCGGTGGGCACGATGAGCGCGAGCAGACATTGAACCAAATCCTCGTGGAAATGGACGGGTTCGACAAAGATACAAATGTGATCGTATTGGCCGCCACCAACCGGCCTGATGTGCTTGACGCCGCGTTGTTGCGTGCGGGGCGGTTCGATCGACGCGTGATGGTGGACCTGCCCAACATGGAGGATCGTGAAGCGATCTTGAAGATCCATGGACGCGGCAAACCGTTAGCAAAGGATGTCGACCTCAAGCAGATCGCAGTGCGCACCCCCGGTTTTTCCGGAGCCGATCTTGAAAACATCATGAACGAGGGAGCTATTCTTGCGGCACGCAAGAGTGAAAAGCAGATTCCTCAACTCGACCTGTATGAAGCGATCGAAAAGGTATTGCTTGGACCGGAGCGCAAGAGCAAGGTTTTTTCGCAACGGGAAAGAGAGATTACGGCATATCATGAAGCAGGACATGCGCTTGTAGGCTCTTCGTTGAAGGACGCCGACCCGGTACATAAGATATCGGTCATCGCGCGCGGACATGCGGGCGGTTATACATTGAAGTTGCCGCTTGAGGAAATGTTCCTTAAAACGCGCAAACAGTTCTTGGCGGAGATCGCCACATTGTTCGGCGGGTATGCGGCTGAACAATTGAAATTCGGCGATAATTCGACCGGCGCATCGAACGACCTTCAGCGTGCATCGGAAATGGCGCGACGGTTGGTGACCAAATATGGCATGAGCGACAAGCTTGGTCCGCAGACCTTTGGAAAGACGCAGGAGCTTGTGTTTCTCGGAAAGGAAATAGGACACGAAAAGAATTATTCCGAAAAGACCGCGGCGGAGATCGATGCCGAAGTAAAGCAATTTGTCGACCGTTCATATCAGGTCGCGAAAAAGATCATCAGCTCCCGCAAGGACGCGCTTGAAAAGATCGCAAAACGGCTTATTGAAAAGGAGACCATCGAAAAAGAAGAGTTCGACGCGATGCTGAAGGATTTGAAGGTGAAGAAGGTGTGAGCGCGGAGCGCGAGATGTGAGACGAGAGGTATGAGGTAAGAGATATGAGGTGTGAGGTGTGAGATATGAGGTCAGCAACACAAAAGCGGCGAAAGCCGCTTTTGTGTCATTCCCGCGGAGGCGGGAATCTATCTTTTCGTACTTTTTTAATAAAGTACGGCAAAAATCGCGAGCGAATAAAAATAGCGGAATGGTCTTAGAAATTGTTTACGAACTCGAGAACTCGTCGTTGCTACGACTCAAACAGCTCGATTTTTGAGACAATTTCTTCTCGACCATTTGATCCGCTATTTTCACAGGCTCGCAGATATAACGCGATTAAATACGGGGGCAGTAAATATGGGGTACTTGAAGATTATTTCTCTGTGCAGTATAAATAGGATACGCGCCTATAGCTCAGTTGGTAGAGCGTCTCGCTTATACCGAGATGGTCCTTGGTTCGAGTCCAAGTGGGCGCACAATATTAAGCGGGATTGAATTTTTTTCTCAGTGCGTTATTTCACAGATAGTGCGGTCTGCTTAGCCTACGGCGGATATCGTCTTCGTAGTAATCATTGGGGTAGTA